>OHEP01000093.1_pt1 | contig 64673 bp, 73 predicted proteins | sample 1567271 | NCBI WGS metagenome assembly OHEP01 (sample SAMEA3879577, study PRJEB24766) | human gut metagenome | biome: human-associated habitat; feature: feces | place: USA | collected 1985/1987
TCTGTCAGCGGAGAGAAGAAAAGCGTTGAGTACAAGTGCAACCTTCCTCACAAGGGGCATCAGGTAATAGGATGCTTCATCCGCATAGTACGTAGTGACCGTTCTGTAGATTATTCCTGGCTCCTTGAAGAAGAGATTGAACGTCTGAAGGGCTACTCTTCCAAAGCAAACAAAAAATGGAATGAGAGGGAAAGGAGATACGAATGCAAGGCTAATGAGCTTTACACTTCGAATGACGGAAGTATAGATACCGGTTTCCTCATTGCCAAGACAATCAAGCACGCTTTCAAGACTTATCCCAAGATTAAGGTCGGAAAAAGCACGGTATTGCAGTCTGAGGATCCGGAACCTGAAAAGACGGAAGATATATACGGAGTTCAGACAGATTCAGTACCATCAGATAATGAACGTCCTTTCGGCCCTCCGGTAAACGATATGGCTAAGGGGGTTACGATTGATAAATCATCGAGCCCTGATGATCCGTTCTAATGTTTAACAAAAAAAATAAATCTATATGGAAAATCAAATTATCAAGCAGCAGAATGATATAGTAGAAGTTGCAAGAATCGCACCTGACGCTATAGAAAGGAATCAGGTTTCCTGCCAGGCGTGCGTGGAATACGGTAAAAAACTTCTGTCTATTGCAGAAGGCGGTATGAATGATGATATAGACAAACAACTTGAGGACTATATCAAGAAATCAAGGGTTACTATTACTGCAATGAATGACAGACGAAAACCTGTAACACAGCTCTTCGATCAGATACGTTCCGGATTCACCCAGCTCGAAACGATGATAGATCCGAAGGTTGCCGGAACACCGGCCAACAAGGCACAGAAGCTGCGTGACCAGTACGCAAGAAAGAAATACGAGGAAGAGGAAAGAAGAAGAAGGGAAGCCGAAAGGATGGCCCAGATTGAGAGGGACAAGACTTCATATCTTGAAGCGTGCGAGAAGGAAATATTCGGATTCTTCAACCAGCGCACCAATCAGGCTATAAACCGTCTTATATCGCTCAATTCCTCACTTACCTACTTGAATTTTGACGAAGTTTCCGCACAGATTGATTCTTTCGACTGCAAGTTTCCGGTGAAGGAAATTGCCGGATACACATTCGGAGTAATGCTTCCGTCTTCCCTTGGCATGGAAGAAGTCAAGGCCATTCAGAAGAAAGCAATCGACAAGGGGTATGCGATGATGCAGCAGTACGAGTTTGACGTACAAGGTCAGAAAGATTCCATCATGCAGCTTCTTCCATCAAAGTACAATGAGCTTCTGGCAATTGAGAAGCAGAAGCAGGTGGATGCGGAAGCCGCAGCAGCACGTGAGGAAGAAATGAAGAGAAAAGAGCAGCAGGAGCGGGAAAGAAAAGAAGCTGAAAGAAAGGCCGAAGAAGAAAGGAAGAGACAGGAAGAAGAGCTTAAAAGCAAACAGAGCAATGTGGAGAGTCTGTTTTCCGTATCTGCAGTAAGCGTATCATCACCGGCTAACAAGGTAAAGGTTAAAAAGCTTGTGAAGGTGTTGAATCCAAAGGGTTACGCTGATCTGTTCAACTACTGGTGGGTTGGTGAAGGACAGTATCTGTCACAGGATGAACTTGAAAAAGTATTCAAGAAGCAGATTTCATACGCGGAAAAATCAGCCAACCGCCAGAATCCTGACTATATCAAGTCCGACAACTTGAAGTACATTGACGAAATTAAGGCAAAATGAATCCTGACAGCTACTACAACCGTAACGAGGTAAGCAATTCGGACCTTACGGAACTTAAGAATCTCCTTTATCCCCGGCTTCAGTTCGGGGATAAAGAGAAGATATTCGCTTTCGGCTCACTTGTGGATGCAATCATAACGGAGCCTGACAGAGTTAATTATTACCAGCTTACCGTTGATGATGTGAAGTATACGGAAGATGATTTTGCACTTGCAAGGGAAATGCACAAGTCACTTCTGATGGAAGCCAGGAAAGATGAATTTCTTGATTACGTACTTAAAAACTCTGACACACAGAAGTTCATGGTAAAAGAAAGGGAGTTCGATTACACCGGATTCAAGTATCATCTTCCTACCCGGTGCAAATGGGACTGGTTCCTATCTTCGGTCGGCTTCGGGGGCGACCTTAAAACCACATTTGCAGTTTCTCAGGCTCAGTTTGACGAAGCAGTCGACTTCTTCGACTGGGACAGAAGCCGCGCATGGTATATGGATATTGCCGGTTCGAACAAAGACTTCATCTATGCCATTAGCAAGAAAAACTGCAAGGTGTTCAAGAAGTTCATTGAACGAGGTGATCAGGTATACAGACGTGGTTTTGATAAGTACAACGAACTTGCCTTTAAATACTATCTGTTTGTCACATGAAGATTCTATGTATAGTCACTGAAAACGGACTGGTTCCCAAATATGACAGCGACCGTGAGGAGTTTAGGAGCCTGAAAAGGAATACTGATGTTCTTGTAGAAGTTGGCCAGAAAAGGAACTACGAGTTTCATAAAAAGTTTTTCGCCCTTCTTAAGCTTACGTATGACAATTTTCCTGAATGGCTGGAAGATTCTCTTAACGTACATTCAGTAGAAGACTTGCGCACACGACTTAAGGTTGACCTTGGACTATACGAGGTGTCACACTACGGTAACCAGTCCGTGATTATACCTAAGTCAATCGCGTTCGACAAGATGGACGAAACTGAATTTGAGAAGTTCTACAGAAGTTCGGTAAACCACATACTTAAGAACTACCTGAAGGGCGTAAACAACGAACAAATAGAGGAGGAAATATGGAAATTCCTATAAAGCTCAACATAACACCATACGAATACCAGAAGGAAGGAATTATAAAAGGACTTGAACTTAAACGTCTTTTCTTGGGCGATGAACCAGGTCTGGGGAAAACCTGCCAGTCGATTGGCATTGTAAATACTGCAGGTGCCTACCCTTCCCTCGTAATCTGTCCTTCTTCACTGAAGATTAACTGGAAAAGGGAGTTCGAAAAGTTTGCCGGAGTTGAAGCACTTATACTTAACGACAGCGTAAAATCCACATGGGGTTATCTGTTACAAATGCGAACGGCAGACGTATGTATATGCAATTACGAAAGCCTGAGAAAGTTTTTCGTGTGGAAGTACAGGAAGGGTGACAGGCTTAAGGATATAGTGTTCAACCCTTTCATCAGCCTGTTCAAATCTGTTATCATTGACGAAAGCCACAGATGCAAGGACCCCGGGGCCCAGCAGTCCAAGTTCATTGCCGGAATAGCTCACGGTAAAAAGTACATCATGGAACTTACCGGTACTCCGGTAGTGAACCGACCGCGTGACCTTATATCACAGCTTGCCATAATGGACCGACTTAATGACTTCGGTGGAAATTCTTATTTCACAGCAAGATATGGTGACGGAGAAAACCTTGAAGAACTTTCTAAAAAGCTCTACGAAACATGTCTTATAAGGCGTGAGAAGAAGGACGTGCTTACACAGCTTCCAGACAAGACAAGGGTTGACATCTACATTGACATAGAGAAGGAATCTCCGAGAGATTATTATGAAGCCTACAAGATGGCGGAAGAAAACCTTAAGGAGTATCTTATTACATACAAGTCGTGCAGCGAAGGTCAGGCACGCGCAAAGATGCGTAATAAGGCACTCGTCCAGTTCATGGAGCTGAGAAGCATCGTTGCATTATGCAAGGTTAATCCAGTAATAGATTTCCTGAAAGACTTTATTGCTACCGGCAGAAAAATAGTCGTATTCTGCTCCTCACATTCTATCGTAGACAGTCTTAAATCGGCATTTCCTGATTCGGTTATGGTAACAGGGCGGCAGGATTTCATACAGAAGCAGGCTTCCGTTGACGTGTTCCAGAACAGACCGGAGATTCAGATAATAATATGCTCCATCAAGGCGGCAGGAGTTGGAATAACTCTTACAGCTTCTTCCACCGTACTTTTCGTTGAACAGCCCTGGACTTACGCGGATCTTGTACAATGCGAGGACCGGTGCCACCGTATCGGACAGAAAAATAATGTTACGGTATACAACGCACTCGGTCAGGGAAGTATAGACCATCGTATATACAACCTCATACAGAAAAAAAGAAGCATTGCCAATCAGATAACCGCGTCCTCTGACGACATACCGAAAGATGAATGTTACTTCGATGAACTTGTCAACTTGATTCTATATGATAAGCAGGAAGAGTCGTGCAGCGATACTTGAATGCCTTGAATACGCGATTTCCCTTTTCCCTGACAACAACAGGGGATATAATACTTCACGCACTTACAGAAAAGCATTGAAGGAATATATACGAGAAAACAAAATCGAACAAAATGAAAGAAAAGAGAACACCATTGCGGAGAAAATCTCCGCTTCGAATGGTAAAGATAAGGAAGGTAAGCAAAAAGCAGGAAGCACTTAACAATGAAATGAACAAGATAAAGAGGGAGCTTCCTGACAGATGCTGTATATGCGGAAGGCCGGCCGTTGATCCGGCACATCTTCTTCCACGGTCAATGTATCCTGAATACTATACGGCAAAATGGAATGTGGTTCCTATGTGCCGTGAACATCACCGTCTGTATGACAATGATATAGAATTCAGAAAACAGCAGAAGAAATTGTACAAAATCGTGCTGGAGCATGACGAATGCGCGGCACACAGATATTTTAAATCATACGAATTATGAACATAACAAAAGCAATAGCTGAACAGGTTGCAACAAAAATGGTGAAACCTATAGCTGAACGTATCAGCAATGAACATGACATACTTAATGATATAGTGAAAGATATAGCAGTAAGAGGTATTCCTGAACAGGTATATGACACTTTCACTAAGTATCCAAGATTCTTTTATCAAACAAGGGCCGTATACATCGCAAACGGTTCACAGGTTACAAGGGTGGAAATTAAAGAATGGCTTCCTTACGGAAGTTCATGCGGAGGTGGATTGAATGTTCCGTGTACTGCAGAAGAGTCAGAAAAGGTGTCAGTGCTACAGGAAAGGATAGAGGAACTTATGGATGAAAAGAGCAGGACATACAATTCTATAGTGAACACTCTCCTATCTCTAAGGAATTCAAAGAAAGTTAAGGAAGCATTTCCCGAAGCATACGAATACATAAAGGGATATGAAGATAAAACTACAACAGAAGTGGCACTTCCTGTTGAAACCATAATGAATACAATCAATAAATACAGAAAGGAGTAAGCTATGGCAAAGAAAAAAAACGTAGTGAAGGTTGAGACAAGAAAGGACGAAGTAAGATATGTAACAAGCGACATAAAAAAAATGCTTGGAAAGTTCCTGGTAAAATCACTGAAAAGAACATGGAGTGAAGCGTTTGCAAATCATGATACAGGAGAGGTTGTAAACATTGATCGTAACGAAATAATCTTTGATGCAGGTACCTACCTGGGGCAGGAGGAAATATCTAAAATCAACTTTTATATGCAGGAAGGATCCATTAAGGAAGTTGAAGTATCAAATCAGAGACGAATGGCGTTCGAAATGACAACTGACAACTTTACTCCGTACATGGCACAAGTATTATGTGACATGAAAAAAAAGAAGTTCCTGCTTAAAGCACAGTCTATAGACCAGGCAAGGGAAATCGTTAAGGACTTCACAGAACTCAATTTCAAAGGAAGTTTTCGGATAACCCAGATTAAGGAGTTTGATTATTGCATAATTCTTGTTGACAAGCTATCAACTACCCCTCTTGATGAACTCGGAAAGCTTGTTATGGAGAATTCAGAACTTTATTCTGACGAGGAAATCAAGAAGATATGCGGAGAGGACAAGGCCGACATTCCTGAATCCAAATTCTACAACATTGACGCACGAATCATTTTTACTACAGAAGGAAAGGATGAGGACAAGGAGGAAACTAACAGGCAGTTCGTCGTACAGACTTATACTGCAGAACGCGCGATAATGCTTATCAACAGATACCTGAATGACGAGCAGGACAAGCTCGAAGAAGAATGCAAGGAGAAAAACAGAGGTTTTGACAGGAAGATTATCCATGCGTCTATAGAACAGTCAACCATCATACCGATTAGCCAGTACATACCTAAAGAATTCAGCTTAGCCTATGCCACAGAAGAATAGAATCAGTATTTCGGACCTTCTCAAAATAAAGAAGAATACATGTAAAAAGACGCATGATGATGAAGAACACCGTCTTCAATGTGCGTGCGTTAAATGGTTCAGGATGCAGTATCCTTCCATAAGCTATGTGCTTTTTGCCATTCCCAACGCTGCAAGAAGATCTGCAAGGAATGGCGCGTACATGAAGGATGAAGGTATGCTCCCGGGCGTGTCAGACCTGATTCTTCTAAAGAGCAACCGTCATTACGGTGCACTTTGCATCGAAATGAAAACACGTTCCGGCAAGCAGAGTGATTCTCAGAAGAAATGGGAACAGGAAGCTGTAAAGAACGGAAGCAAATATATAGTCTGCCGTTCATTTGAAGAATTCAAGGATGCGGTTAACGAATATATAAGAGATATGACATGAAACGAAACTCGTTCTTGCTGTATACGGATTCAATGGACATAATAAGTGAGTTGTCAGACGCACAGGCAGGAAAACTTCTAAGGGCAATGGTACTATATCAGAAACACCTTGACGATCCTACCAATATGGAATACGAAGAGTTTGTTTCTGACAGTATCGTAAAGATTGCATTTTCTCCTGTAAAGAATCAGTTTGACCGCGATTATGAGAAGTACAAGGATGTGTGCAGCAAAAGGGCTAATGCCGGAAGGAAGGGAGGTCTGAGCAAGTCTTTAAGGGTATCTGCCATTAAGGCGGAACCCTTATCTCCTGTAAAGACATTAATTGACATTGAAAAAGAACTTATGTCTGATGAATTATGGAAAGAGCAGATGTGCAGGCAGTCCGGAATAGGTGCCGTAAACTTCATGAAGATAATTCAGGAACAGATTAAAAAGTTCTTCGAATACATAAGTGCAACCGGATCAGAAAAAACGGTCCTCACAAAAGAGGACGCCAAAAGGCGTTTTTTCTGGTGGTGGACAAACACAGGCGTTGATGCCTACAATAAATGCAGAGACAATGGAAAACAACGTACAACAGATAAAAACTCAGTTAAAAGCAAGCCAGATATACAATCTCGTAAATCGGATGAAGAAAGATATACAGGAAGTTTCTGAATTCGACCTGACAGATTATGATGAATTTGACCGGCACTGTTACATGATAGAGCAGATAGGTTCCGCATATATGGAAAGAGAGTTCAGGGAGTTTGTTGTTGACGAATATAACCGTGACGTAATAAGGTTTCTGGTATACTACTTCAACAACTGCAAGCTTGCTGAGAATATATTCCCGGGTAAAGACTATAAGGTACATAAAAACCTTATGATACTCGGAGTTCCTGGTACCGGAAAGACGCTTTTAATGCAAGTATTTTCAGAATACCTGAAACTTACTAACAATCCTAACATGTTCTTTAATCTTTCCGTAACACAGATGATGAACTACTACAAGATTAACGGACATATAGACCGATACACCTACAATGAGGAAGGAGGAAAAGGAATAGATGGAATGCCGTTTAATATCTGTATCAACGATATTGGCCTTGAAACTGAGAATCAGAAAAGCTACGGTACATCGCTTGACAGCGTGATAGATGAATTCCTGTATGCAAGGTATGAGATATATCAGTCACACTTCAAGAAGTACCATATAACCAGCAATCTTGATCTTGATGAGTTCAAGGAAAGGTTCGGAGACCGTCTTATAGACCGGTTCAAGAGTTTTAACGTAATACCGCTCTTAGGAGGGAGCAGAAGAAAATGATTAAAAGTACTGAATATCCTATGAATATAGGAGGAAGAGGATACCAGAAGGAATACAAGGGATTTGACATCGCGGTAATAATCAAAAAAGGAGAAGGAGTCCGGATATTCATTCTGAAGAAAGATGGTAGTATTTTCCATCAGGACAAGAAGAAGTATGCAGAAGTGAATGAATGTTTCTCTAATGCTGAGAAAATCATTGACAACGCTGTTCAGGCTTCAAGCATTATCGAGCAGTCGAAGGTTAAGGACGAATCGGAAAGGATGAAAGACAAATGCTATTCAGCCTGCATGTCTGCATTTGCTAATGCACTTACTTTTTCGAAAGGTGACAACTCCAGAATAAGATATTTCTTTGAATACGAACTCCAAAAACAATTTGACAAGATATGAATGAAGTAGATGAATTGCTTTTATTTATTGGAAGCAGACTGGCCTATGGGCTTATTGTTTTTTCAGAAGAATACGGATTGCTTTCTCTTGAAAGCGTATCTCGTGACGGTATGATAGAACTGAAAGGAATTTCACGAGAATCTATTTATCTTCCATTTTTTAAAGTCAAGCCGGTACTTTACCCGAACCCTTCTTTTGTCCCACTAAATCCTCCTGTTGTAAACAATGAAGGAAATGTTATATGTGAAATGAATTTCGGTCCGGCACAGTTCAGCGATATTCTTTCTCTTATACAAAAAGGGAAAGCGGTTTCAGTTTATGATTTACCTTATAATCCGTATGTAAATTATGCCAATAAGCAAAGTTTATAATATGGATTGCATGGATTATATGAAATCCATTCCTGACAAGTTCTTTGAACTTGCTATAGTTGATCCACCGTATGGTCTCGATAAAAAAAGTACCCACGGAAGAGGTAAACTTAAAAACAGGTGTCTAAACAGGGGAAATATTCAGCGATGGGATATACGTCCTACAAAGGAATACTTTGATGAATTGTTTCGTGTCAGTAAAAATCAGATTATATGGGGAGGTAATTACTTTCCTCTTCCTCCAACAAGATGTTTTGTATGTTGGGACAAAAAGCAGGTATGGGAGAATTTTTCACAATGTGAATTTGCTTGGACTTCTTTTGATAAACCAGCTAAGCATGTAAGTATTTCGAATAAGGGAGGTAAAGCTGACAAGGGTAAATTTCATCCCACACAAAAGCCAATCGACCTGTATGCTTATCTTTTACGAACATTTGCAAAACCTGGTTATAAGATTCTTGACACTCACCTGGGAAGTGGAAGTAGCAGGATAGCAGCTTATAAGATGGGATTTGATTTTTTTGCCACAGAAATAGACAAAGATTATTTTGATGCGCAGGAAAAAAGATTTCGTGAAGAGTGCATGAATGAATATGAAACAGCTTCTGGAACAATAACACAACAAACTTTATTCTAAAATCCACTTTACCTAAACTTTACGTAAAATGATACCACCTGGATTTGTATTAGCATTAGAATCATTATCACAGTTACACAACAAACTTAAAGGAGGAATATTAAATATGGAAAATGAAAAGGAAACGAGAACAGTTACAATTCCGCTGTCTGAGTTCGAAGAAATGAGAAGCAAGGCAGCACAATATACTGCATTAAGGAATACTTTACGATTCGAAGTAGAAATGGAATATAAAAATGAAATGAAATCCATAAGCGAATTGTATGACAAATATTATGAGAAGTATTCCGAAAGCGACAAAAGAGTAAAGGAACTTGAATCAGAAATAGAGTATTTAAAGTGTGAGTTAGAAAGATGTAAATCCCGTAAACGATGGAAGATATGGAAGAGATAAGACACAGCCTTACAAACGACAAGCTGGAAGAATTATACAGAAAGCTTGATAACTTCATATCTGATTTAACCTGGGAAGAAGTTCAGGAACATCTACCTGCACTTAATGAAGTTAAGACTATGATTCACCAGAGAATTAATGAGAACAACGATAAAAATAAATAGAAATGAAAAAGACTTACAGATTTACGCTTCCACAGAATAAGGAAGTAGAAAGTACGAATATTCGTGTTGAAAATTGTGAGGTGTTTGTTGATGTTGAGTTTAAGGAAAAGTTTAAACCAAAGGATGGGGATTTTCTTTTTGTTGAAGGTGGTGTATTCATTTATAACGGTAAACAAACGGATGAATCATTTGGTGCTTATATAGGAACTACAAGAGACAATAAAATAGTACAATCACTAACCGAAGATAAATGGTCGTTAAAAATAGGTGTACGATATGCTACTGATAAAGAAAAATCCGATTTCCTTTCAATGGTTGAAAATGTTTTCGGTAAGCGTTGGAATTTAGAGAAGAAGTGTTTGGAAAATGTTAGGTGGAGAGCAGGGGCACTTGGCGAATATTATTCAATACAATCTGATTTTTCTATACATCAATTTATTGAATCTTTTTCTATTGATGATTTTAATAGATATGCTGATGGAAATTACTTCCGTACACCAGAAGCTGCCAAAAAAGTAGCCGACCAAATAAAAGAAATCTTTAAAACTTCAAAAACAGAATAACTTATGACACAACAAGAAATAGATAAGGCAGCAACAGATAGCTGTGTTATTGAGAATAGTATTTTTAATCCTTCATTAATTCCATACTATGAGCAAGGCTTTAAAGATGGTTCTAAATGGAGAATTAACAGCGTATGGAATGATGAAAGAAAAACGCCTAATAAATCAGATCTTACTTTAGTTGAATTCCCTGACGGTAGAGTTGATATAGTGTATTTCCACTCAATAAAATCATGGAAAAGTATGGTTAAAAGAAATGGGACTATCAGATGGGCATACTTGGAAGATTTAAAACCTGATAAGGAGGAATAAAAATGGCAAGAGAAAAAACATGCAACATATATAAAAAGATTAAAAAGTTACTCGGAAGCACTGTTCCGGCTGTAGAAAGACTTGGCAATCTTGACGATTCAATATGGAAACTTGGACTTCTTAAAACGGCAGAAAAAAACATCAAGGTAGAAGTTATCTACAAGAAGAAAAAGATATTAGGATACTGTCGTTCAATCCAATCAAATGTCGAAGTGGAGATTGATGATAAAATTCTTGAAAGGATCATCCAGATATATGAGGACGAATACAACAAGCAGCTGGAAATATGCGAAAGTTTAATCAGTAAACTGGAGGATTGATTTATGAATACAATAGCATTATACTTGGGATATATAGTCATTGGATTGGTAGCCTTTTCGTTAATAGGTTTGTTTTTACTGACTTTGTATGGAATATTCGTAGGTTTTTATAGAATAGTGAAGTATAGGCAAACATCACGTTTGATTATAAAATACGAAACAAAGAATATGTACAAGGCTTCTAAGATTGCAGTCGATTTTCTTGTTTCCAAAGGAATAGACCCATGCAATACTATAGGAGAAGCATTGAAAATGATAGAGAATTATAGAAAGCGATACAAAATTGATGATGAAAATAAATGAAAACCTTAATAGAAATAATACTTGCAGCTATATTAATCTCATTCCTTGTGCTTGCCGGAAGCGTGCTGTACTTCGGTACGTTTGACCTCATGGGGCTGTCGGATGATAATAGGATGGACATTATTTGTTTTTTGCTGGTTTTGTTGTTTGTTTATTGGTTTGCTTTTAGGGAGGGATAACTATGTTGAAAAGCGGTTTATTCTCAGTTGTATTCAAAGTTGATAACGTAGAAATGAGAGAAGAGTATCAGCTTGCATACAGAACTGAAGAAGAGAATAAAGAAAGTTCTACACTATACCAGCAAGCGAAATCCGCAATATCAAAGGATTTAGGAACAAGACGATGCTGTGTTGAGATAGTTAAGATAATGAGAATACATAATGATTTAATTGTGGAGGAATAAGTTATGAAATATTCAGAAACTGGTAATTTTACTAAAGAACAAATTAGACTCGCTAAAAACATAGCAAGAAATATCAAAAAGTTGAGAGATACTGGTTGTACAGTGTTTGGGAAACAATGGACTTTACAAGCCTATCTTAATGACGATTTTGAGCATAAAGACGATTTACAATCACCTATAAGTGGTTATAGAATTCCGTATCTTGAATGTGGAAGGATTGATGATTCAGGTGCAGACGATGAAGAATTTTTTGAAGATGGATATATTACTGAGGAATAGAGAATGAAATACTACATAATAGCAACAATAATTTTATTTATTGGAATAACGGCTACGGTATTTATTGCAGATTTGATTAACGCTGACAGAAGTCAGTCTATTATTAACTATATGTTGGTTTATATCTGTCTTGATACGATAGTAAGACGGTTAAAAGAAAGAAAATGATATGAGTAAACAAGTGTTAGATATTCAGCAGATGCAGCACCTGAAAGAGTTGGGTGTTGATACAAGTAAGGCGAGCATGGTGTTACTATACACAGATGATGAAGGCGAAATAATAGAATGGGAAGATGCGGATGAGTTCCCCGGAAAGTTTGTAGAACTATATGATGCGGAAACTGGAAACTATGAACATTCATACAGAAAGTATTGCGGTGTATTTACTTTGCAAGATATTTTGGATTTGCTGCCGAAGGTAATATTTAATGATAAATATAAAGGAAAATTGTGTATTGAATATAATGAGCATAATAATGAATGGATTATATCATATAAAGAATTATCTGTTATCGTATTTTATGCTCATGATGAAAACATTATTGATGCCGCCTATAAAATGCTTTGTTGGTGCGCTGAAAATGGATATGTAGATACAAAAAAGTAATAATATGGGAAACGAGATGCTACAATGTCAAGGCCAATCTCAGCCGATTGACAAGATGCTAAATGAAGAATTTAGCAGATACCTGGAGAAACATATTGAAGCACTTGAAGAAAGGAAAAAGGAAGTACGCAAAATAACAAGTGAACTGATAACTACAAATTACTCCAAGGGTTTAGTTGACGGATTGCAGTTTGCTATTAACCTTCTTAATGATAGTGTGAAACATTTAAAAAGTAAATGAATATGGAGAAGCAAGATAAAGCAAAAAGATACGTAAATGACAAGATGTTTCCTCACATAATTAATTCTACACGAATGAACGAAAAACAGTTCTTTACAGGTGAAGATTTGAAAGAAGCATATCTGAATGGATGGGATGAAGCGTTGAAATTCAGTTGGATAAGTGTAAAAGAAAGATTGCCTGAATTAAAAAAACGTGTACTTGTTGCGCATCGTTTATTTAATAAGATAAGTATCTGCATAATGAAACGCATACCACATGACGCTTCAAACCCTAATAATCCTAATTGGCACTGGTCTACAGTAGTGAATAATGATGATGTAATTGCTTGGATGCCGATTCCATCATTTGACGAGATTTTAGAAGCCAACAAAGATGTTTTGAAACTATTAAAAAGTAAATAATATGTTTAAACAGCCATGTTTTATACGAAATAACACACCGGAACTAAGAGATTTACTGAAGGATTTAGGACAAAGGGAAAACACACTTGATGATTTCAGTAATGAATGGCTTGCTGCTAATTATGGTATGTTTATTTCTGTATCAGAAGGATTTCAGGATTTACACCCTAAAGATATTGATTGCGAACAAAACGAAGATTTATTTCTTGCTTTGGCAGCTTTGAGGGATGATTCAGATAAATTCCAATGGTTTACAGATGGTATAAACTGGTATTTCTGTGATTGTAATAAGTTTAGTGAATATTGGTTATATAACAACATTTCAGTAAACCTTGACACAATACACAAAGCATCAGTAGAAGAATTGATTGAACATTTAAAAAGTAAATGATATGGAAAATAAAATGGTTAGAGTGCCGTTTGCTGTGGAAATAGCAAAGAAAATTACTAATGGTGAAGTAAATGGTAATATTGTGACACGTGACGGAAGAAATGCAAGAGTTATTTGCTGGGATAAAAAGTCTGACAGTATATACAATATTGTTGCGTTGCTTGATGAAAAAATAATGGAGAGGATACTCACTTACACGATAAACGGTTCTGAGGCAGATGGAAAAGATAGTGATAACGACCTAATGCTTGAAGTACCAGAATACATGGCTTATTGTGATGGAGATGTGTTAATATCCGGAATTGGTCTTCCATTTATTTATAAAAAAACAAAAGGAAGACATGGGTGTTTTAGTGCATATTTTGGTATTGACATTATAGGTAATAAGTTTTTTGATTGTCAAGATTTTACTTGCGATGTAAAAGGTTATGCTAATGAAGAACAAAGGAAAATACTTATTGACGGACTAAAAGAAATCAAAGATCCAAAATCCAAAGAATATTTGAAACGCTTCTTCAATATTGAAGTAAAACCTGTATGTAAGTTTAATCCTAAAGATTGGGTTTTGTGTAAAAGTATCGATTGGTGTTTGTGTCAATTTAGTCATAAAACAATAAGATTTGACGGTGTAGTAATGTATGTAACAGTTGGAGGTATTGCTTACGAAAAGTGCATCCCTTACAACGACAAAACCGCACACTTATTAGGTACAGATATAGATTGGGAGGTATAAAAGAATCTCAATTACAAAGAATAATAAGAAAGACCGTACGTAAGCCGGTACAGTGCAGGTGCAGGTTTTGTAAGAACCAGTGTCATACTCCTTGCCTTGGAACTCCGCAGGATATACTGAAGATTATCGAAGCAGGATATAAAGACAGGCTTGCAGCAACGGAATGGTTAAACGAAGAAAATGTTGAGTGCATAGAGAAAATATTCGAAGCACTTCAGTGAAAATTATTATTAAAAACGATTTACAATATGAATAAGATAATGTTCAACGATAAGTACGGACTTACAAAATCCGTACTTGAAGGAAGAAAGACGCAGACAAGACGTATTATAAATCCACAGCCTATGTACGATGAAAATGTCGGTATATGCTGGAAAGGTTATGCTTATGGAATTAATTTTTCAGGAAAAGAAGGTGCTTATAATAACTTTATTAGCGGTACTGAATACGATAAGTCTTGTAAAAGATACCGTGTTGGTGAAATTGTAGCTGTTGCACAGAATTACACGGCTTGCGGTGGATTTATGGATGATGGAACTCCAAGATGGGATTATATATCCTGTATAGTTGGAAGTAAAAACAGAGGATGGAGCAACAAGATGTTTGTAAAGCCAGAACTTATGCCGCATCAAATCAAAATTACCAACGTAAGAATTGAGCGTTTGCAGGATATATCCGATGAAGATTGTCTGGCAGAAGGAATACAAATAGGCCAGTGTGGTAGTGCAGATACGCATTTTATGGATGTTTATTATATTCCAAACGAGATTCAACCTTATTGTTTGCCGAAAGATGCTTATGCTGCATTGATTGACAAAGTAGGCAAGAAAGGTGACTGGGATAGTAACCCATACGTGTTTGTTTATGATTTCGAACTTATAAAGTAATTATATTTAATTATGAAATACAAAGTAGGTGACAGAGTTAAAATCAAAGATTATGAATATCTTGTAAAAGAATGCAAAATAGGTAATTATTTTGCAAGTCATATAGCATGTAAAACATTAACAATTAAAAATATTGATAATGAATCATGTGAATTTATTAGAGATGATTCTGTATGCTTTCATATATATACTTCCCAACTCGATAAAATTATTGATGAAATTGAAAACAATAGCATCAAGAACGACCGTAGAGACGATAAGATAATGATGGATCTTCTTCCATGGCCGGAGCTTGAGGAAATAGCGAAAGTATATACTGCAGGAACCAAGAAATACGGACCCAACAAGTGGCAGAACTTACCTGACGGATACCAGAGATACAAGGGTGCAATGCTAAGGCACCTGACGGAAGTTGAGAAAGGTAACGAAATTGACCAGGAAACAGGGTGTCTGCATATAGCTCAGGTGGCATGGAACGCTATTGCAATGCTGCATTGTAAAATGGAAGAAATGAAACCACATTCAGAAAAAATTCCTGAAAACGCAAATGACATTGATAAGTAATAAGTTAATTTGCTTCTATGGAAAATATAAAGATACAATTCAAGGGAATAACCCGTAACACTGACGATGGAATAAGTGCTGACGGTGAATGCATGGAGCTTATTAATGCTCGCGTGAACAATTCAAGTATAGAACCGATTGGTAAACCGATAATGCTAAAGCAGACTGCACACACGTATTCCAAGATATACCATCATTCTATAGCTAAAAGGTATATAGGAATAACCGAGTCCGGCCAAATGTACGAAATGCCGGAGGATCTTTCATCAGAAACTATAATGACCGGTGATTTGAAGGCAAAAAGCATAGAATTTATAGGAAATACAATATCGGTAATAACAGATGAAGGTATAAGGTATATCCTTTTCAGGAACGGTTCATATATTTATCTTGGTGAAATTCCTGACGTACCTGAATTCGGAATTGATAAGGAAGTGAAAGCTGTTTCCGTTGATATAGATGAAATATCAGATAACGATGATGAAGTAAGGTATGGTAACTTCACTAAAGTTCTTAGCGAAGCTAATAAAAACGGGTGTTACTGCTATTCTGCTGCGTTTTGCGCGGCTTTCAGGATGTTTGACGGAAGTTACGTAAAGTCCACGGAGATACAAATCGTATACCTTGATTCTGATGATAAGGTAACAGTTACCTATGGAGACAGACAGAATCCTCAGGAGCTGATATTGTCAGGAGGTTATTCAGGTGAATTCTTTGCCCAGACTGAAACAACCCTCGCAAAGTGGGCGAATTTACTATGTTTCAAGCCTACATTCCTTTTTGAAGATTACGACCTTTCCGCATGGAGTGACATTATAATCGGGATAGAAATATTCTCTACTGACAATTTCAGGACAATCCTTAATGCAGGTTCGTCACGCCTGACATCGCAGTTCGAGACAGACATCAAAACTCCTGTTGAAAGGGCAAATAATATCAGCCTGATGTATAATATTACATCGTTGAAACTTGGTGAAACAAAAAAATCTGTTGATATTGACGTTTCTATAGATAACCTTGCAACCCTTCCTCACATGGTTGACAGTTTTAATACGCATCATTCAATATTGCCAAAATCGTCTTATTCATATAACAACAGGCTTCATCTTATCGGAATAAAGAGAACTCTTTCAAGTGGTGTAAGAGTGTCTTCTACCGCAAAGGAATATCAATTCCTGATACACATATACATTCATGCTTCAGACGGTGATAAAGTTATAGAGAAATGGGAAATAGGTCAATACATAAGGACATTCATCATGTACCCTGACAGCAGGGCATACAAGATGATCATATATAGATATGAATATAATGTTCCGGTTGTAGGAATCCAGATTGATTTGAAAAAAAGCGATTACTTTGATTTTTCATTTTATTGTAAGGAATATGGATATGGAAGAGGAAGCGTTAAACAAAATACAGGGTTCTTTGACGTTATAAAGATAAGCGATTTTGAAAGCATTGAAGTTGGAGAAACAACAGACAACATGGATTACGAAAAAGGAAATGTAATGTATGTTTCAAACCTGAACAATCCGTTTTTCTTTCCTGCTGACCAGGTTTATCAGTTCAATACTGATATTGTCGGAGTACAGTCAAACGTCGTGGCCCTATCTCAAGGACAGTTCGGCCAGTTCCCTCTTTACGTATTCACCAAAGACGGTATATACGCCATGAATGTAGGAAGCGGAGAAGTAGCATATTCAAATCAGACACCTGTTACGCGTGACGTGTGCAACAATCCGGATTCTATATGCGGACTTGATACTATGGTCGCATTTTCAACCGACCGAGGTCTTATGGTAATTAACGGAACTGTTACAGAGCTAATCTCGGAAAAGATATACGGATTCCTTCCTTCATGTTCCGTATCTTCACCTATAATAGTTAAGATACTAAATGTAGCTTCTCTTGGTGACGATATATCAAGCGTTGTGTTCCCTGACTATATAGAAGAAGCAAAGATAGGATACAACTATGAAGCAAAGGAAATTGTTGTTGCAAACATGAATTTTCCTTATTCGTACGTTTATTCATTGAAGACCGGGGAATGGCATAAAATATCACAGAACATAGATTCATTCGTCAACTCCTACCCTTACACGTGGGCTGTAAGCGGGAACCAGATACTTGACCTTAACAACACCCATAGAAGCGTGTCTACCATAGCACTTATAAGCAGGCCTATCAAGATGGGTACTCTTACACACAAGAGAATACTTCAGACGGCTTTAAGGGGAATAGTAAAAAGAAGCCTTTCCGACCTTTACATAAAAGGTGAGCCGGTAATGTTCAGAGGTGACACGGTAGATATATTTTCTGACGTAGGAATGTATGTACTTGCTTCAAATGACGCTGAACACTTTGAACTGGTTGCTAAAAAGGAAAAGATGGCTGATATAAGGGACCTGGTTACAAAGATGAACAAGAGCAGGCCATACAAATACTTCATGGTGTGTCTTGTAGGAGGTGTTAGGACTGACGTATCAATCAACTACATAGAAATGAATGTGGATGAAAGCTTTACGAACAGGCTCAGATAGAAAAAAGAAAAGGGAAGTTTTTAGCTTCCCTTTCTTATATTCCCATGTTTGCGGCCCTTCTTCTTACTTTAGGTGCCAGAGCGCATATACAGTCCTTCACGTTTTCAAGGGCGTTTGAAACTCCTTCAGGACTTATGCCGTATCCGTTGTCGGAAAGCCATCTGAACAGCACATATTCTGCAAGATAGTCTGATACGAGATTTTCAAGGCATTCCTTTAACTCCTCATTTTTTACCCTTTCGCTTGTAACTTCTATTGTTTCTTCGTTCATTACAACCTTTACAAGTCTTTTCTGCGAGTAAAAGTTAAGCTCGTTCAATGCGGACTTAAAATAGTCTTCAAGAATGTCGGAATTGTCCTCGCACGCCTGAATGATACTTGCATCTATGTTTTCTCTCTTTCTGGACTCTCCAATATAGTAGGTCCGTGTGTATACTTTGTCTAGTATGGCTTTCTTATCCATGTTTTATTATTGTCTTTGAGGTTTTTCCCTTTCGCTTAAAATCTTGTTTATGTTCTTTTCGTTTACAAGAACTTTGTCGGCATAGTATTTCACGTCCTCCTTGTCAGAAATTGAAAACCATCTCTGGCATATAGAGTTTGATATGTAATTGGAAATACACTGCGAAAGAGAATCTTTAAGAGATTCTTTCCAGTTGGATGGCATAGACAATGAAACGGATATTTTATCGGAATTTACAGACAATGTTCCGTAATACGATAGAATGTCGCCAAGCTCTCCGGTACTTTCCTTCATGAACGGCTCTATAATTCTTATCTCATCTTCTGACAATGATATTCCGTCTATGTTACCTGCTGCCTTTCCTGTATGTGATGTGATTGCATACACTTCATCGTATACCTTTTGCGTATCTATGTCTATGACTATATCCAGCATATTATTTTTTCAGTATGAATCTGTATATAATATATGCCAGCGAAGCTATTACAGAAGATATTATTACCCATGTCAATGCTGCCGGCCTTTTTGTTTCTTTCTCAACTTCCTTTGAATAGACTATATCCTGGTGAGTTGAATCCCTTATTCTCGATCCGGATTGCATCCTGTCTTCATTGTATACATCTGTCTTTGCGTCTGATGTCTCCTTGTACACTGACTCCGTTTCTGTTCTGGATATTATATGCTGGTTCCCTGAACTGTCAGGTGCGGAGAATTTTGTTTCCGTACTCTTGATTACAAGTTCGCCTGTAACGCTTTCTTTTTTTACAGAATAATGATACATGTTTCTTGTAACAGAATCCGCCCTTTCGCTTATTCTGTCCAGTGAAGATATTATGTACTCTTCCGAGTTCTTTTTCCTGGAAGATGCACACCCGGATAAAACCAAAATGATAATAAGAATTACTGCTTTCATGGTCATTCAAACTTTATCGGTTCCAATGCTTTTTTCTTTTCTTCTTTTGTCTTTTCTTCCGCTTCAATTACGGCTTCTGAAGAAGCTTTTTTCAGTTTCTCAATATCAATTCCGTACTTTCTGTCAAAATCCTTGTCAGCCTGTTCAAAAAGCTCCCTGAACTTGTATTGTCTTCCATTGTTCACTTCCGTCATTTCAGGCATGACGAATATAAGAAGGACAACTAATGTGTCAGAAATCATAAGTCCTTGTACTCCTCTTTTGCGTTAAAACATGGGCATTCCTTGATTCTTTCCCATGAATCAACAATTCCGTTGTTGTTCTGGTCCGGACTGATGTCACGGTGCCCCATTATCTCGGCATCAGGATATTTCTTGTGAAGTATTTTCAGAAGGTTTCTCAACGACTTCTTCTGTTCCTCTGTACGGTTGTCAACACCTTTTCCGGTATCATCAATACCTCCGATATATGCCACGTTGATAGAAGTAGAGTTATACCCCTTTACACCGTTGCTTACACCTGAATCATCAAGCAGCTGGCTTATAACTCCTGATTTGTCAATAAGGTAGTGGTATCCAGGATTCTTCCATCCCTTTTTCTTGAATTCAGCCTTGATGTCATTAACTGTTGCACTCTGCCGGCTTGCGGTACAGTGAACAAAAATTCTTTCAATCTTTCTCATTGTTTTCATTTTTGTCGTTTTTATCTTGTTTATCTTCTCTGAGAATACATTTGACGTCTTCACTGTCTACGTTTGCAGCTTTTTTTACAAACACTCTCGCTGCTCCAAGAAGGTCAATTCTTATTCCTTTTGGTTTTAGTATGTTTCCAAATATGCTGCATACTTCAATAAAGCATACAAGCAGACAGGAATAAACGTCAATCTGCCAGTTCAATCCGGAAGCCACGTTAAGCATGCATACCATACAAACAAATGCAAAGTATGTCACCATCTTACCCATTGTCGCACGAATGGCTCTTGAAAACCTGACTTTCTCACCTGTTAGCAAACTCTTCCTTACACCAAATGCAAGGTCGGTCATGATCACAACAAAACTCACTATAAGCCACGGTATCATGTGGTTAAGTGATTCACTTACAAATCCGACTGCGATGCTCGCAAATCCTCCTTGTATTGCTCCAGAAATAACACCTTTATCTTCCATAAAGGCAAATGTACCGATTTAACATCAAAAAAATAAATGAGGTCCGGACAATTATACAACCGTCAGGACCTCATTTATAACATATTACCCAAATCAACCAGTTTACATTGGTGAATTGCTGTACATCTTGCATTTAAAGTATTTCCTTGCTTTAAATCCGTGGTCAATGTCCTTAAGCATTTCTACGGCTTTCCTGTAGCAAGACAAGGCCATCTTTTCATTTGGAACCTCGGCATGAGATTTGTAACCCATATCCATGGCAATACTCAGTGCGTGGTCGGAGTATACCATATTTGCTACTACACAGAGCGCGTATGAGTTGTAATACGGCTTTTCTTCCGTGATACCTCCAAGGCTCTCAACCGCCTTGATGAACACGTCATGATTCCAGTGGAAGCCTTTTATACCGTCCTGGTTTACGGTACGAATACTGATATTCTTAGCTTCCTGCTCGGAAAGATAGTTGTCCCATTCAGTGCTTGCAAGGTGAGACAATGCGCTTTCTGCCACTTCCGGCATTTTCATAGACACCTGCTCAAAAAGATATTCGCACACGTCAGACAACACTTCCATGTGCTTAATATCTTTAGAGTTTATTATTTTGCTCTTGTACCTTTCGTACTCCTGCATCATCTGTTCTTTTGTCATAATCAGTTCTACTTTTTAATTTCTTCCGGATTCTCTTCTTTCTTCTTTGAAGTTATGACTTCATACTCATCCTTCTTTGCTAACGGAAGATTATAGTCAAGAAGATTCTTTAACTCCCGAAGGTCATTCATGTCAAACTTCAGTCGGCCTTCCATCAGTTCAAGACCTCCATTTTGTATCGCCTTGTCTACAAGACCATGTGCCATTTCAGGTATTGCAGCATCCGGGATACTACTTAGATACTGCTTCAATAAAGGCCTTGCAACAGCATTTGTAACAGGTTCTACAAAAGCTGAAATTTCATTTGCTATAGACCAGTTGCCGCTTACCCATCCTGAAGCTTTTGCCTTGTTTTCCAATCCCTGTATTACAGGCCATGAGCTTAGTTTGGCCTGTGCAAACTGAACTACTATCGGCTGTACATACCTGTTTAACACGGCCGCCAATATGTCTGAATTACTGTATGCCATTTTGATGTGTTTTTATTAAACAAGCAAGGGGAGAAATATCTCCCCTTCAGGCTTTTTGTTATGCGGTTGCCTGAGAAGCTTTGATTGCGGCCAGAACAGCATTGGTTATTGCTGTTACGTCCGGAGTACTTGAATTGATGAAGTACGGGTTCTGTTCGGATCCGCAAGGGCAAGACTGAAGAACCGGACGGCATCCGTTCCAAGATACCATTCCTCCGTCAAGCTTCAATGTACCGTCAATCTTCTTGTTCAACTCTGTCTGGGTCCAGGCTGCAATGTTGTCGTCACCGGCCTTACGCAACTGAGCTTCGTGTGAAACCTGCATGTCGGTGTAAGCCTTAGAGTCAACGAAGTTGCGCTGTGCTGTTTCCTTCATGTAGGCAATGTCTTTTTCAAGGCAGGCAACCTTAGCGTCAACTCTTGTCAATCCGGTTGCAACCTCAATCAGGCCAGTGTTTGTTTTTTCCAGAACTGCGGCCAGCTTGTCGTCTGTCCTGCGTGCTTCGTTGAAGATTTTAGTGTCTTCTTCACGTGAGAAAGACTGCGCAACGTCCTTGCTTTGTGCCTGAGCCAGCGCGATAGCAAGATTCTGTTCTCTTTCCGTGACGTAATTGTCACATCTGTTTCCGCCAAACATTCCGCCAAGAATTCCGTTTCCGCAACCGTTTGCACCTAATCCCAGGAATGAAGCTGCACCTAGAGAACCGAGTACCGTGTTCAAATTACCCTGTCCCTGACTGGTAACACTGTAGTTTTTGCCGTTTACATCTAATGTCATAACATTTTATTTTGTGCGCCCTCTAAATGCTTCAGGCTTTGCAGGCTAAGAATTAATTCTTATCTTAGCTGGACACAAAGTTACACGACATGAAACGCATTGAAAATAAGGAAAATTCCCCAATTAGCGAAGCTGGAAATCCTGAACTTACGCCATACCCATTATCCTTTTTCGGATATTGAAAGATGCCGTATTTTTCATCAATCCAAAGTAGCTGTTTATGCTTTGCATCAAATGTTTTGCTGTATCCAGGCTTGGGTTTTTAGAATAGATTCTTATTTTTTCCGTTATTGCTCCAACTGTTCTGTTTGATATGTATATCCGGTTGCATTTAACAACCTTGCCACAAAATTTAACTCCATGCCAATATGGCTGTATGTAAAATTTTTTAGGGTGAAGCAATAACTTCAAATCGTTCAGAGTGTCATACAATATATATCTTGCTTCAACTATTTCTTCCGGAGTCTTAGCGACTAGACATATGTCGTCAACGAATCTTGTGTATTTCAATCCGTCAATGCTTGTGATTCTTTCGTCAACAGCGGACATCAGAATATTTGCTATAAGTTGAGAGTAGAAATTACCTATTGGAAGACCTTTTCCGTATCCTGCTCCAAAAAGGCTTTTTTCTTTCTGAACATTATCCCACATCCTTATAGGTGACTTTCTTATGCAGTCCTCTGTAGGATTATGTTCCATAAGTTTTTTCAGAATCATAAGTTTATCGTGTCTGTCGCTCCCTTTATAATATAAATCCGAATAATACCTGAATATATTATATGCCACCTCCTTGTCTATTGACATAAAGAATCCGCTTACGTCCATCGTTGACACATAGCATGAATCTCTATATCCGTTTGACATTTCCTTGATGTTGTTATATATCTGCATTACTGCGGTAGACGATGAATAACCAGTCCTGTTCCCATGGCTTACATTCCCGTTTATGCTATGAACTGACTCGGCTACCGTGCTAATCATCGGTGCTATATAATGATGCACTATTCTGTCCGTATAATTGGCTGCAAAAACTTCCCTATACACCGGGTATTGAAGCACAAAACATGTACTTGTAGTTGGTTTATAATTGTTTTTTACTCTTTCAACCAAGTCGTATATATTAGACAAATGATAATGATAACGTGCAGCTTCAAATGATGAATGCTTGTTTTTATAGCATTCTCTTTCAGCTTTAAGCCAATCATCTACTATCTTATCGAACTCCGAGGCCGGCCACACACTATACCTGTTGTTCGTGTTATTGTTGTTACAGTTGCCATTGCCAAAATTCACGTACCACGCGTTGTTGCCATTGTTCCTAACGCACGACCAGGCGTTGCCGCTCTCTTCTCCATTATTCGACATAGCTTGCATATCGCAAGCATGGAGACCTTTCAATAAAAATCGTTCTGCCGACATAGTTCAAGACTTTTCGGGGCTGACGTTACTTAACTTCCCGAGCATTACCAATACCTCATCGCAAAATCTGTCTATTATTGCACATGACCTTGCGTCACATCCGCCTAAAGCGGATATAAAGTATACACTACTTTGTATCTCGTAAACCAAATCAGACGTCCTTTTTTTGTAGTCCAATCCTTTCAACTGACGCATTGCGTAGTCAAATAAAGTTGCACCTTTCTTGAGAACCGCATCCAAGTAGTTTCTCTTGATTATGTTCTTTGCTCTTTCCGATATTTGTAATAGGTATTTATTCAACTCTATTACTCTTGTGATTATCGGAGTGCTAAGTCTGTTATGATTTGCTCTGTTCACGTATCATTATCATTTAAGATAGCGTGCATCCGCACGCCATCGGTTATACCAATTTAGAAAGCCGAGGCCGGCCACACACTAGACCTGCCGACCGTGCTATTGCCGCCACAGTAGCCACTGCCAAAACCCACGTACCACGCGCCGAAGCCATTGCCCCTAACGCACGACCAGGCGACGCCGCTGTTATAAGATGGGATTTCTTCTGTCCTTCCTTCATAAGTTCTCAAATAATTTATCAATCCGTTTATGATATTCTTATTTGTCCATATAGGTAACAATTCATTGTCTCCACACAAGTATACACCGTCACCAACACTTTCACAATAGTAAATTGCAGGAGAGTCAATTATGTTATAATCAAAGTTTGTCTGCGTGCCGTTCGGCCTTGATACGTAAGGAGTGATAATATACCAGTAACCGTTTACGGCTATAGCTTCCGCTCCTTTTGCACCTCTAACAAGAATAGGCTTATCTTCCGAATTAACACCCGTATCGTTCATGTTAATTCCATTCTCTACTTGTTTTGAATAGATGTACTCCGCTATCTCGTCAGTCAGGTAAGCCGAACTTACAGCATGCCTGTTATTCAGGTTATACTTAGCCTTAAGTGTAGTATTCTGTCCGTCTATATAGAAATACATATCCTCACCGGCTTCCGCCTGTGTACCGCTCGCATTAAGTATCTCGACACTCTTAACCGTTCCGTCAGATTCAGTTGTCTTAATACCGCTACAGATTGCGAATCTATGACGCATCCATTCATTCTGTGCTATCATCGCATCGTTTCTGTCTTTGTAATTGAATGCAACCATAAAGTTGGCGTTACCGCAATTTTTCGACATAGTCCAACTTTGTTTTGTGTTTCCGCAATAAAGGGTTAAGTTGTCTCCATTATCCGTAATCTCCCAATCTGCCGCATTGTAACTGCCAATGGTATTAGTTCCCAGGTTGCCGTCTTGTGAAGGTACGTAATCTTCACCGCTTCCTGCGCTTGTTCTTTGGTCGTATTCAAAAATTGAATGTTGCATAGAATTGTCTGCACTTGAAGTTCCCAAGCAATTCCAAATCTTACCTACGTAAGGCCATCTTACATTTACTCTTACGTCATTGCATTCGAGTGAAAATCCTATAGGTTTAGCAGATAAAGAGTTGTCAAATCCATTAGTCACAGTCCTGTCATTCCATTCTTTAACGGTGTATTGTTTCAGGTTCTCATCAATTATCTTAATGTGGTCGTTAGTGGCTATTGCCGCTGTTTTATTTTCTTTGGTCGTAATTGTGGTAGCGCTTACGGGTAATACAAGCATTTTTGCTTCCAATTCGTAGTCGCTCGCTCCATTCTGAATACTATTAATTTTGGAAGGGTATTCAGCTAGCACATCACCCACATCTGACACACCTTTTGCTTCGATAGCTGCTTTTATTGCGGCTTTGCTATCAAGAATCTTTTGTAATTTATCTGCTGTTGTTCCCATTAGATAACCTCCCCGTTAATAGTATCAAGAATAGTGTTAATCTCACCGATTTCCTCCTTTGTTGCAAATCCGCTTGTGTCGGGGATTGAATCAATAATACCATCAAAATTCTTTTTCAACCCTTCAGCCATCTGCTGTCCGGTGTCGCCATCCTTTATGTTGTATAATTCTTCTTTATTCATAGTTGTAAATGTTTAGTGCGGACAAGAATATCCGCACACGTTAAACAATATTATCCTGCTGTGTAAGTTCCAGTAATTGCTGCGGTGCTATCATCGTCAAGATGTGCCGTTCCGGTAATCGTTCCTCCGGTTATCGTCAGTTCGATAGATGTAATCTTTGCACCCGTATCACCTTTTGCTCCTGCCGGACCTTGCGCCCCTGCTGCTCCTTGGTCTCCCTTGTCTCCTTTATCTCCCTTTGCGCCTGCTGCACCAGCCGGGCCTTGTTCTCCTGTATCTCCTTTCGGTCCAGTAGCACCAGCTGGTCCTTGCGCTCCCGTTTCCCCCTTATCTCCCTTTTCACCTTTCAGCGTGCCACCGTCAAGTTTCTGCTGGAAAGTTTGTCCGTCAGTGAACTTTACTTGTGAAGCCTTAAAATCACCGTTCAATGCGTCAACTATAGCATCAAAATTTTTTTTCAGCCCTTGTGCCACTACTACACCTGTCTGACCGTCTACGATGTAGTATAATTCTTCTTTTGTCATGTTATATTTGTTTTTAAAAATTCCAGTATGATTTATTTATATTATATTTTGTATTTACAGATTTATTTTCATTCTGTACCTTAATATTGTCTTTGTATCGGAATATTCCTTCAAACATTACAATACCGGTAGGAAGGAAAGAAGTGCCAAAACTAAAAGCATCTTTGAATCTGTATATACCTTCATCGTTCCAAATTCCTGTAATTAGGAAAGGTATTTGAATTGGATTCATTTTCCAAGTATCATTATTGAACCAATATCCTTCCATTTCCCATATTCCAGTACCGTAACATGAAAGGTAATATGGGTTTTTTGTTAACTCTTTTCTTCCATTACCTATTATATTTGACTTTAAAATATTTCCTATTATATTTGTTCTCATACTGTCGTATATTGAGCCTGTGTAACTTCTGAGTAGCTGATTATCTTTATGCTCTTAGGAACAAGAATCTGTATGTCTACGTCAATTACATTCTTGTTTGCGTACTTCTCTGCTTCCGGTATTTCGGCCCACTTTTCACCGCTTGTTTTCTGCATTATGTTGAACTGCGCCGGACGGCTTCTCTCAATGTATATGTTGAAATCAGAGGATACCTGTATCTCATCTGAAATCCATGAATTACCATTCTTTGTAAAATTAAGCTGTGTCATATATCTTTGATTTTATGTTAATAAAAAGGTATTAATACGATTATCTTAAAATGTATCTTATCCATTCAAAGTAATCACCGTTTTCGATGTAATTGTTGTCATTCTCACAAGCATAGGCTTCACGCTCAAAAGAGATATTCTCGTATGCGTTCTTACCGTAAAATAGTATCTTTAAAAGCCATTCCAATACATACAGAATGTAGAATGAAATAAAAGACAATGCAAACCATAATGCAGATATTCCTGCAAAAAGAACCAGGGCCCATATAACAACTCCGCTTGAAAGCATACATTCAACCCATTGCCTTGCGTGCGTGCATTCGTGGTTTCGTATTCTCTGCGGCATTTCTTCCTTATTCTTGTATTTCGTACATACCCATGCGGCCAGTGTGATTGTATTGTATTCACTCCAAAGTAATTTTGCTATAAAGCTGTTGTAACGTATCTTTTTCATGTTTTTTTATTTTATAATTTAATGTAGTTTAAAATAGTTTTTGCATTGTTATTGTGAATTAATTCATAAACAAGGTAGTGTTTTTATAGTAAGGAAAGTGTATAAATTGGGTAGAATAAGCAAGCTAGTTACTATTTTCTACCCAATTTCTACCACTCAAATAATTTTCAATATAGCTTCCTTTATTTCAGTTGTTTTCATTCATACCCATAAGTCCTGGCGGGACTTATTGGAACGGCTACTTTAAAAAATGATGGATTAATGTCAAAATCAGGTTTCCTGAGTGCCATTGGATTAAATTTGGAAGGTGATGCCAATAACGTAAATAACGGAGTTTATAAATTTGACTCACAACAGGACAATATGCCCGTGAATTATGGCATATTAGTGGCATTTTCTTGTGACGGATGGATTCGTATGCAATTATGTGCAGGTGGAGATAATGGATTAGCATATATAAGAATGCATTATAATAGTTGGACATCATGGAAACAACTATAATATTAATTTCCGAAGAGAATACTTCAGCTCGACAGAAGATACATTCCCAGTCATATACGCACCTTATATGGTGGAAGTTGGTCCCCATGGAAAAAAAAACGCTATAAAGGATTTCAGGTAATGAGAATAAATAAAATAGCTAGAACGTTTGGAAACAGTTATAACTGTTTCCATTCGGTCCAACTTCCTCCTTCATTTCTTATTCTTGTATGTATTGCATTATTTTCCAAGTTGTGAGCAAATTGTGAAACCCATCCATTCGATGAACTGAATACAAATAGAAGCCCATAGACAATACTTGGAGGATAGTTTACTGCGGATGGATAAGTGGTCTTATTGATATTATAAACGCCCTGATTTATACAGGAGTCGAAAGATTCTGAAACTGGGCTTCTCCTTATAAATCCACCCATCAGTTCCGCCAGTGCTAAATATGCCTGGCGGAACTGATGGGAGCGGTTCTACTGAAAGGAGTTACAAAAAGTGACTTGGATAATGGGCTTACCAGCCCATCGCGCATGATTGTAATGTTTGTGTCAGGGTATATCAATCAAATAACCCCAACCGCCAATTACATATCAGGATATGCAGTAAGATACACATCTCTTAACACAGAAATGCAGGTTGTTGTCGATTATGCAGGTAAATTATATTCGAGAACAAAGAACTTATCGGATGGCTCATGGACTGGATGGTTATAACTCAATCCACCCTCTCCATGTACCGTCCACCTTCGCCCTCCAATATCGTTTAATTGGATACATCGAGAATGCTTCTTGATACATATAGGCCGGAGAAGCAGGGTAAGTTTTAACTATGAATGTAGCATTGTTCTCTAAAATATTTCCATTGTATATATCAGTAGACAGAATATCTATATCATCTATGTTGGACACTCCAGAATTATCACCCTGGCTGAATTTAGCAGCGGGGTGAAGCCCCGATTTTTCTAATGTTGCAATCCCAATAAGTTCCGCCAGAACTGACGCAACCTGTTCTTTTGTCATTACCCCAACGGCATTTCCAGCGGCATTCACGGCCACAAAACTGGAGATGTCTTCCAAAGCAGGGAGAGCCAGTGTAGACTTCTTCAAAAGTTCCGTTTTCGACACCTTATGCGGAACGCCGTTTGTATCGTACACCTGTACCGTTTCACCGTCATCTTCCGTTGTCTGTTCCATTATAGCCTTTGCATTGTCAAGGATTTTATCTGTTGTTTCACCTTCATACTTCGACGTATAGCTTAATTCTTCCATATCATTTACATATTAAGATTAATAATATTATCAATACCGTGTAGATTATAATTGCCTTGTCCATCAGCTTGTATAATTGATTAAAAAATATCCGAAATATGGAACCTTAGCCACCAGTAGTATTATTGAATCGCCGACAGCCAAAGTATAATTTTGTACACTTCCGTTCTGGTCGTATATTCCTGTCAGCGTGACATTCTGCGAACCTACAAGGCATCTGAATACCAGCATAAGTCCGAAATCAGACGGAAGTCTGCTCATACCAAACATACTTGCGACCTGTGACTCATCCGGAAGGGTCACATTATATGCGCTGCTGGCATATATAAAGAAGATATTATTCTGTGAGAAATCAATCTTGTAGGTGCTGCCTGTAATGTTAATCCTTCCGATCTTGGTTCCAATAAACGCAGTTGCCATCAGTGGAGCATTGCTTTTCAGCCCATAGTTTTTCGCTCCACCAGATACTTCAATAAACAGCCCATAATTGGCCACGTCAAAACCATATCCGCCATATGTATTCGTCTGATTGTTTATGATTCTTCCCGCAGCTGTAAAACCAGAAGCTGTCGCCGGAGCAACATTCTTCCCTATTAATACATAAGAGCTTGTGCCGCCTACACGAATCATGTCACTATAAATTGACAAACTACCTCCACCTCCGGATGCCGTTGCTTCACTACCGATTCGGCCATTTGCCAGTTCAAATCCTCCGATAGAGCCTCTTTCCAAAGAACCCTCCGCACCATCAAGATGCTTCACCTTCAGATTGTCCACGTCAATGTATTCGGCCTTGACAATCGGACGTCCGTTTTTATCAGTAGTGAAAACAGCAATCGGTTCACCGGATGTGTTGGTTACAAAGAAATTATCTGCATGTACCGTTACAGTCCTATCTTTGACGTTGATTCCTGTATCTTCCAGTTCAAGGCTTATTTCGTCCTTTGCTACCTCTACAACTGATTTACCAGACGATAGCATGAGTTCACTAAATCTTCCGACTAACTTTCCATCAGACAGACTGAGGTAATTCGTTTGTTCCCTGTTACCGAGATAGGTACGTCCATACACATTGAAGTATCCCTCTTTTTTCACACGGTCGTATCCAATCGTGACTATATCTTTCCCGGAGAGGGAGTAACTGTTGATTCCCTGATAGAAGACAAGAGAAGGCGCACCGTCTCCGAATGCAGACAGCACGATTGCGGACTGAAAATCCGTATCCGATATGTCTCCAAGTTGTACCATTACATCTCCAACTGCCGGTATATCGCTGCCTTCGTCACAATGGTTTACAGAAACTTCTATCCAATTATCACCTACAGCAGTAACTAACCGCCACCAGTAATGATTACTAACATTCTCATACACCCCTTCCTTGATGTTAAATGACTGGCTACGTACCAGGTTACCTACACGGAAACGGTTCTCGATGGCTGTATCTCCATCATCTGCAAGGAAGTAACATCGGTACACTGCGCCATGTACGCTGGGCTGTACGTATGCTCTACTGCCATCTGAATAGTATTTCGCACTACCATCCGCATAATAGAACGGAACCGCATCAATACGTTCCACCTTGGTAATCTTTGCTCTGGCACCGCTGGCGTTGAACATGAAGGAAGCTCCTGCCAGCTCGGTCTCCATTATTGAAAGTAACTGGAAGATGGCTTTTTTGCGCACGTACAGTTTGTCAATCCATCCTACAGAGTCACCACCTTCCTCTGATGAGAATGACATTCCGGCACCCATCATACCTGTCACGAAGTCAGGAGACTCAATTAATTTAGATACAATCTTGTAACGTGCATACAGATTGTCAATCCAGCCGACAGATTCGCCGTCCTTTTTTGATGAGAATGACATGCCGGCTCCCATCATCCCAGTAACGAAGTCTGGAGATGCCAGGAAAGGAGATATAATACCACCAAGAAGCCTTAATAGGAATTCTGTAGTATCTTCATCATCCTTTCTCAAGAAACTTAAAAGAGTTCTTCTTGCTGAAAAAACATTTGATTCAGCAGGTTTCGTATTATCACCGCTCTTTATTATATATATATCGCAACCACCTGAACCTGAACCTGCTCCAGGTTTAAGACTTATAACAAGCTTGTCACCATCATGTACCCCAAATACAAGCTCACTGTTTTCCTCATCAATGTGATACGGCATTGTTAATGTAGTTTATTGCTATCTTCTGCATTTCTTCTGCTGTAGCCTGGTTTTCAAAAATAGAATACACAAGTCCGGCCGTCATATAGCAAAGTGCATAAAATACAGCATCAGAAGATTTCATGTTTATGCCGGATGAAGGTTCGTATGAAGCTTCATATACAAAAACTGATACGGTATGGTTCGAACCAGTTACGCTGTAATATTCCAATACCTTCTTTCCTTCAGGTGAATATGACAAGACGCATACAGGCTTGTTGTTACCACCTCTTGTGTATTCGTTTGATTGCTGTTTTGCTTTTTCGCTATCAAGTGGGAATGCTTCTGAAACAGTTCTTTTCCATCCTTCCATCTTGAATGCAATAAGCTTGAGAAAATCGTCAGGAAGAACTATGTATCCGGTACCATCATTGTTGTTAACCGGGTTTGAAGTTCCTTTCTTTGGATTTACGGGAATTGCGGATTTCAATACTATCATGGCAAGAGCATCACCGATACATGACTCTATGTACTGGTCTATTTTAATAGTGTCTTCATCAAGCAGAGAGGAGTTTGTTTCTTCTTCTCCTATCTCATTCATTATCGCCTTTACCTTTGATATTATTTCATCCTTCTTAACCATAGTTATTTCCAGTTGGGGAATTCAATTCCAAGTTCTTCTGATTTCATTTTGATTCTTTCCTTGTCCTGAAGTTCTGCAATAGGAACATTATATTCTCTTATGAGAATTTCCCTGGCAGATTGCACGTTCTTTACGTCAGGATATGATTTTACGGATGATTGTGATTCTGGTTCCTTTTCATTTTTATCTTCATCAGAAACCGGTTTCTCATCATTCACTTCAACTTCTCCAATCTTAAATGACTTTTCAAGCTTTATCATCCCTTTCATATAGAGCCTGTTGTTTTCGATTGCAGTCTGTACTACCGGATCAGAAGTGCTGAACGTGGCAGGAGTAATTCCGGATGGAGTTATAACACCGTTTGCAAAGTTTACACGAAGCTTTGCGTTGTTTACCGGTATGAGAACGCTCATTTCTACTTTTCCGTAAATGGCATATTTTTTTTTATATAATGTTATCTTTCCCATAATACAATATCAGGGAGGCAATAAGCCCCCCTTTTTTAAACGGTTATGAATTAAAATTCGTCCTTGGTGTATATTTCACCTTCGTATTTTTCCCATGAAGAACCGTTCCACTTCCAGAACTCACCGGCTTTAGAACCTGATATTCCTGAACATGCCTGTTTCAGATAGTATATCTGGCCTTTACCCGGGCTTGACGGAGCATCAGAAGCATTGTCATGAGTAAGTACGACAGTGGAACCCGGCAAGCTGCCTTTGTCATCACCTTCCACCCAGATATGTGAGTAACCTTTCAGGGCAAGAGCGTTGATTGAAATAACGGCTTCTCTCTTTGCTTCTTCGCCTTCAATCTTTTCAGTTGATTTCTCTTCGTTCTTATACCAGTAACGCACAAGTCCTTCCATGTCAAGGATTGCGCCAGAATTTGCATATCCGATAACATCAAGAGTAGGTTCGTGCTTCAGGTAAAAATCACCGAAAACAGTGTGAAGCTGCGTACAAGCAAATCCCCAAACTTCCTTAGATGTCATTGTAATATCCTTGTGTTTTGTGAAGTCAATGTTCTGGATACTTTCAAGCATGTCTCGTCCCATCAGCCAGAACGCTTCCTTTGAACAGTCGTTACCGGTGAACTTCAATTTTGCAAGTGCGATGATTTCTTCAAATGTCCATTCACCATCGTGCTGCCATTCCCTTTTGATCTGCCACCTGATTCCTTCTGTCGTGTATACGTCCTGAACACCCATCTGACCACGATTAACCTTGAACTTTCCTTTGTGTCCAATCCATAGTGTACGGTTATTTTTTCTTCTGTACTGTTTTACTGCCGCTTCTGCGATAGTAGCTTTCTGGAACGGGATACGTTTCTTCTGACTGTCAAAGTAATCAGAGATAATCTGATTCATGATTGTCTTCTGCAGATACACTCTTGTAGGCTGTGGAACAACAAGGTCCGGTGCTACCTGCTTCTGAGTTTCTGCACATGCGTTGCTTAAAAGGATAAGTTTTGTTCCTTGCTCAATAGTAGGAACATTACAATACATGTCGGTTTGTTGAGATTTCGGACCGTTCACAGCTCTTACGATAGGGCTTCCTCCGTTTGAATCATCCTTACCGACAATAAACAGCATAAGGTCAACTCCTTCAAGTTCTTTCTGACCTGTAGGATCGTAACCGTTTACACCTTTTGCGATGATTGTACCGTATTCCTGGAACAAGTCTGCATCGGTTGAAGGAACCTTAATTACAGCGGTCTGGCTGCTTGCTGCCGTATATTTTTCAGTAGTTTCTACCACAGCTTTCTGTTCGTCAATCAGGTAGTGGTCAACTTCAAAACTATGAACCCGTACTTGCCTTTTTGCCTTTCTCATAATTCCGTCAAGTACGGTTTCATCCGTACCAATAAGGAATATATCTTTATCAATGTCAGGCTGGATAAGTCCGTCACCTCCTACTCCACCTGTTGCGCTTGCTGCACCTGAAGCGGTAGTTGCCTGTCCTGGTACCTGGCTTTCCACGCCTGCCTGTCCCGGTGATGCCTGAGCACCTCCTTCTGTTACGGCCACTGTAGCTGTTGCGTCTGCGGCCAGCATAAACGGTGAACCTATAATCACTGACAGGATAGTCAGACAGATTGAAAACAGGCTCCATTTTTCTTCTTTCAAAAAACTGATAACTTTTTTCATGTCGTGTTTATTTTAATTTGTGTTATGGCTGTTATGCTTCACTTGCAAGCTGAAGGAATGATTTTGGCTTGCTTTTCTTTCTTGTTTCCTGGGTAACCGCTCCAAGTCCGGTTGGCATCCCGTCTCCTATCTGGTCTTTTCTCATTTTATGCACATTTTCGTTTCTTCCTTTGACCTCTCCGGCTTTCATTGCGTCACTAACGTCTGTGTCATAGTTGAAAGCCTTGTCAATCATAGCAAGAAGCTCTGTCGTGTATCTTCCTGAAAGAATAGGAGAAGCGATTTTATCCCATACATCATTAAGGAAATCATCAGGATTGTACCCTTTCTCCTTGCAGAATTGTTCAATAATTGGAGTAGACTCATCAATGTTATTCTTGTACTCATTCTCTCTTGCAGCCAATTCTTCTGCTTCCTTTTTCCTTTCTTCTTCGGCAGATGCAATATCTTCGTATTCAGGAGTGCCTTCTTCAGCTGAAAGAAAGTCTCTTCCGTAATACCTTACAAGTGCATTACCGCTTGAACGCTTACCGCTTACAATGTCGGAAAGAACAGAAGCAAGTCTCGGGTCCCTATTGATTGCATCGGAAAGGATTTTTTTCTGCTCTTCGTTCTTGTTGTAACTTTCGATAAGCATTCCATAGGACGACTCTTCATCTTCAGGGTTGTATCCTTCCATTTTTGCCATCATCATGGAATTAAACCTTTCCTTGTTGGTAGGTTTTCTTTCCTTTTCTACACCGGCATTTTCTTGTACTGCCGGTTTTTCGTTAGTTTCTTTTTCCATGCTGTAGTATGTTTGTCATGTTTTGCGTGTATTGCAAAGTAAAATGTATTTGGTATTCAAATGTTGCTGAATTGGGTATAATTATTGCAGACTTGGGTAATATGTTATAATGATTTTCTTTTATTTGTATCTTTGTAGAAAAGGCTGTGTTATGAGGGACAATGACATTTCAGAAATCCGCCGTCAACACATAGCTAATGCGTTTTTTGAGGAAATGAAGTCACTTAGGAAATATTCTCTTACGCAAGATGATATAATCAGAAGCGTAATGACGAAAGGAGCTCCGAGATTTTATGTGAGTTATGAAAACGCAAGGCGTTATGTATCAAAGATTGACAGGGGCAAGCCGCTTGGGCTTAAAAACAAGAATACAATCCTCATGTATGAGGAACTCTACAGAAGGTACAAGGAGTATAAAGAAAAAACCGGATTTGTAGGTTATCAGATTCTGGCAAAGATACTACAGGAAAAAGCACCTTCTTACTACATAGACCTGAAGACGTTCAGGGAAATAATATACGGTTATTACAGATTGAGGAAGAAATGCCGGTCATAATAGTTCTATTTGTTGTATGGCTGCTTTCATTCTTTCTTCCAGTTGAAAATCTTGCCGTTTCTTCTACCTCTCCATGGTGGACATTATTCACATACAGCTTTGTACATTCCTACTTTCTTCACTTGCTCGTTAATTCATTCGTGTTCTGGACGTACTATCGCGTAATGCGAAAATCAGACGTTTATTATCTCATACCTTCCTGCATATTAATTCCGGCAATTTCAGGCTATCTATCAGCAAAAAGCGTTCCTACATGCGGATTTTCATCAGTAATATCTGTTATGATGGGATATTATCTTTCAGGATGCAGTAGAAAGATATTTGTTAAGGCATTGTTCCTTATATTGTTTTCGTATGTATTCACCGGCTTGTTCTCGAAAGGCGTGAACACACTCATTCATGTGTATAGCTTTTCATTCTCTTATATTACAAGCGTAATTTATAGAAAGTTATGCTGTCTCCTTCAAAGATAATAGAGATTAACAATGAGAGACTTAAAGTAATAAACTCTCCATATAACCCTATAACCGGGGAAGGTTCGTTTTCTATTAAAAGAACACATGTAACATGTGAAGATTTTCCTTTGAATGAAATGTGGCTTCCGGATGAATTCATAGAAACCGGATTCTGCCAGATTATACTTGCACTTGGTGTAAGAAGATACATAACACAAATTCTAAAACAGGAATACAGTGAATATACAGCAAACCTTCTGTATGTTGAATTCTGTGTGCAGAGGTTTACTTACGACTTTGAGTTCTGGGCATACAGTACAGCTCTTATTTCTCCAAAGGGAGGTGGAGAGGATATAAGGTTTTTCCTGAACAGGGCACAGAGAACATATCTTAAGACACTTGAAGAACTAAGAACATCAAACAAGCCTATAAGCATAATTCTGTTGAAAGCCAGGCAGTGGGGCGGTTCCACTCTCACACAGATTTACATGCTATGGATACAGATAATACACAAGAAGAACTGGAACAGCGTTATATGTGGTGATGTGGAATCCCAGTCAAACATAGTTTCAGGTATGCTTTCCAAAGTTGTTGAACACTATCCTTCGTGGGCCGCAAACGGTGTAAAGCTTGATACAAAACCGTTTGAGGGTTCCTCTAAGACAAGGCAGATTCAGTATTGTCAGTGCCTTTATTCTGTCGGCTCAGCACAGAAACCTGATAACCTTCGTTCGCAAAACATATCAATGGCCCATCTTACGGAGGTTGGTTTATGGAAGGAAACAAAGGGTAAAAAGCCTGAAGACCTTGTGCAATCTATTTTTGGTTCAATCAATGACGGTCCGTATACGGTTAAGGTTCTTGAATCAACCGCCAAGGGTGTGGGTAACTACTTCCATCGTACATGGTTAAAGGCGATAAAGGGAGAAAATGATTTCACCCCTGTATTTATACCATGGTTCCTGATAGATATGTACTCCACATATATAGGTCCAAGCAAGTACAGGCAGTTCATAGAAACAATGAACGAATACGAAATGTACTTGTTTGAACTTGGTGCCACACTTGAAGCAATCGCATGGTACCGAAAAAAGAAGATGTCAATGGAAGAGGAATGGCGTATGTGTTCTGAATATCCTTCCGATCCGAAAGAAGCGTTCCAGTCAACCGGTAGACCATACTTCCCAAGAAGGTATGTTGAACAATGTAGAAAAACCTGCATGGAACCTGCATTCTATGGTGAGTTTGTCGGAAACGCAATGAAGGGTGAAAAGGCATTTGACAATCTTCACTTTGTGGAGATGAAAAGAAAGAAGGATTCAAAGGACAACATACTTAACGTGTGGTTTCTCCCGGACAAGGATGCAAATCTGTATTACCAAAGATATGTAGTATCGGTAGATATTGGTGGTACCGGTGAAAAATCCGATTATTCTTCAATTAAGGTATTCGACACGATAGCAATGATAGAAGGTGGAGTTCCTGAAGTTGTTGCTGAATGGCATGGACACATCGAACATGATATGCTTATATGGAAAGCGGCTCAGATAGCATACGCCTATGGTAATGCGCTTCTTGTTGTGGAAAGTAACACTCTTGAAACAGAAGGAACTGAAGGAGATAACTTCGAATACGTACTTGACGAAATAAAGGATTATTACACCAATCTGTACAGCCGTACAAGTGCGGAACAGATTAAGGAGGGTGCACCGGTTAAATATGGTTTTCATACAAACCCTTCAACGAAGCCTATGGTTCTTAATTTCATGAAGTCTGCCATGAGGGATTTCCTCTATATAGAAAGAAGTCTGGAGACAACATTTGAATACGAACAGTTTGAAATTAAGGAAGACGGTAAAAAGACCGGTGCCGTGGAAGGCTGTCATGATGACCGTGTCATGTCTACTTCAATAGGGCTTTACGTATGTTACAAAAAGGGTAAGCCATACAGGCTTGCACAAAAAAATACGGGATTCCAGAAGAGGAAAACCCGTATCGTATCAGAAGCATCAGTTTAGGCAGCTTGTACAATTCCGTCCTGTGGAGAAGCATTTGCATCGTTCATCATCTTTCCTATAAGTCCAGGATTGTGGCTTGAAATCTGTTGCATAAGTGCAGGATCCATTTGTGTCATGCTTTGGTTTTCTGCCATTTCCTGCTCTGCACGTTTTATACTTTCCAGTATTTTTGATGCAAAAGGAAGGCTTGAGTTTTCAAGCAAAGTCTTAACATTGATAGCCTGCATTTCGAACAGTTTCATCAGGAACTCGTTTTCAAGCATCTGGAATGTCGGTGTATTGGTTCCTTCTGTAAGTTCGATGTCAAGCTGTGCTCCCTGTACCTTTTCAGGATTGTAATACTTAGATTCTTCCGAATAATCTTTTCCGGCAAGCTCAATGTATCTCGGAGAGTTGTAATACTGCTGTATGGTCTGCATAAGCTTAAGGTCACGCCTTTTTCTGAATGACTTGAACGAATCAAACAGTCCTTTCAGATTCATTGACGCGTTTTCCGTCTGCTGAGCGTACAGTGAAGCCGCTGTTCCGGAAGAAGGTTCCTTACCCTGCATTGCTGAATTTACTCCTGCAATATCATTGATAAGCTTTAACTGCAAGCTAAGCAGTTCATAGTCTCCTTGTACGGCACCGGCTCCGTTTAGCTGTGTTATTACAGAACGTATGTCCTTCCCTGCTTTAAGCCTGCAGAACAGCACACCGTTGTACCTTACATATTCATCAACAATTTCTTCCCTGCTCATGCTGTTGAATGCGTCCTCATCAATAACAACAAGTCCTTTTGCAGAAGATGAACGTATGAAGTCTATAAGAGTCATTGTACGGTTAATGCTTCTCTGCTGGTCTATGAAGTCCTCAATGAAGTTGAATACCTGACCGTGTATCAGAGGATAAGCGTGAAATACATAATTGTGCTGTCCATGCCAGTATGGGCTTCTTCCTTCCTGAAGCACGTCTCCCCAAGGCGTAAGATACCTGTAATACCAGTATCTTTCTACCTTGAACTCGTATTCAATAAGAAGAATATCTTCTTCAGCTACTCCTGCCAAAGAAGCTTCCTGTATCCTTTGACGGTTTATCTGCTCTATCTTATCAACTTCATTCAATCCTACAAAACCCCAGCTTCCATCAAGCATGTCCTGATAGAAATAAGCATCACGGCTTTCAAGCTTCCATCCAAGAATAACACGGCAAAGGTCCGCATCTGAAGGAGTGTAGAAGTCTGCATATTTCTGGTTGTATCCCTGAACACCGTCAACAAATGACCTTCTCTGGAATCTGTTTTTACCGTAGATGCTTTCAAGCCATTCCCTATCACTTCTGCTTTTTGAAAAAGCAGCTACTACCGTTTCAAAGTCCATGTCAAAGATTTCACCGATACATGTTATATCCCAACCTCGGTTATCCTCTATATTCGTATTGAAGAACAGTCTTGAAGGATCCACGTTATAAACCCATGCGTCATTCATGTGTTTGTATTCGTTGTATCCGAATTCTATTCTTTGGGCAATGAATCCACCGCACTCAAGCATAGTTAATATTGAAGCATCAAGTTCTGTTATTTCGTTGAGTGACTGAGAATATTCAAGTGCTATGCTCATCATTTCACCTATTTTGGCTTCATCACGGTCTCTTACAGAGCATATAGTTTTTGTTACATTTCTTCTGAACTGACCTTCTATATTTTTGGTTATAGGAGCAATCATGTTGTTCTTCAAAGGAACTTTTCCCTGTTTCTTGATAAGTTCTCCTTCCGTTATGCTTTCTCCCGAGTCCGGGTCTGTGATATAGTCTCCCCACTGGTCACCCTTAGCGTACATAAGAGAGCGTTCCATCTTGCTTCTTGCTGTATAAAGGCTACTCCAGTACGAAGAAAACTCTTCAAGCTCATCATAGGCTGTACCTCTTGTGCGTTTTACCGTATCTTTTGTCCGGTAATCACGCGCAGGCTTTACTTTTCTGTTCAAAAATTTATTCATGATACCGTATTTTTGCAAAACTACTCTATTACTGATAATAAATGTTGATATGTTGGGTAAAGCGGCAGGTTAATTTCCTGCCGCCATCGTTCTATTTCAGAGAATTAACAAGTTCTCTTCTTATCTCAATTATCATATCTTCTACCTGCTTTCTCTCTTGTCCTTCAAGTTCCTTTGCCATCTTGTAAAGTCTGTCAAGTCTGTCCTGATATGGTTTGTATCTCATATACTTTCTAAACATGTCAGAATTTACAATCTGTCTGTACTCTTCCGGGTTGTTCCTGTAATTTTTCTTTACACCGTTAAGTTCGTATTTAAACTGTTCCATTTCGTCACGGAGATTGAAATATTCAGTATTTATTCCAGAGAATGCGTTTCTATCATCAACCTTATTATAGAACCTGTTTACTATTGGAACATTTCTTGCAACAAGATTTTCGTCCATTTCTCCTTCTGCCATTGATTTGGCACCATAGTAAATCGTCTTTCCTGACTGGTTAAGGAACTTGGCCATTCCTCCGAAGTATGATTCAAGAAGATTTTCTACCTTAGCCGGGTTGAAGTCGATAAAACCTTTTCTGAAATCGCTTCCTGGACCTCCACCGTTTGTAAGGTCATTGAAGAATTTTGAAGCATCAACAAGCCATCCGGAAGTTCCCTTATATACCCTCTTCCATTCAGGATCACGTTCATTGAAAGGCGTTAGTTTTGCTATTGGCTTTCCGGTAAAATCCTCGTTCCATACGTATGTCTCAAATATAGGAGACAAAGCATCAGGCATAAATGTCTTGAGCCCCTCGTTTCCAGTAGGGTTCAAAGGTAATAAATCTGCAAGCTGGCTAACGGTTCCTTTTGCAATCCCTGTCGGTGTTGGCTTTTCTCTTCCAGTTGAAAGCTGGTAGGCATAATCTCCAAGTCCGTAGAATGCACGTAATTCAATGGGCAAAGGAATAGTAACAAACTGTCCGTTTCCTGCATAAATGCAAAGGTTGTTCCTTCTTACCCATTCTGGAAGGTCATTGTAAGGATTGTCGTCACCACCTCCAAGAACATTGTAAAGGAAATCGTTTATAACCGGCATTATAACACCTGCAGCAATAAAACCTCCAAGAGTTGAATAGAACCTTACTGGATTTTTCACTCTCAGCCTGTTGAAGTTGCTTAATGACTGTGCAGAAGCATTGAAGAACAGGTAAAGATTTCTCATTATACCTGCAGTGATTCCAAAAAATCCTCCGGTCTTGTATCCGGCTCCTTTTTTATTGAAGTTTACGGTAACCTCTTTTGCGTCATTTACAGAATCAACTATACTTCTTCCCATCTGTCTTGATGTCATATATACTGCAAACCTTGATACATCTTCAGCCCATCTGTTAAAATCTTCAAGTCTTTCAAGTGTATAGTCTAAAGCTGCTTTTGCAGAACCTCTTTCTCCGGTTATCTTTGAAAGTTCTTTCTTGACTTTCTTCTTATATTTATCAACATCGTTAAGATGCATGTATCCAGTCTCTCCACCGTTCTTTACGAACTCCTTGAAATACATATCAGACTGTGAATTTTTACACTTACCTCTAATGCAGTCAAAAACAGTTGGAATAGCTACAAACAAGTTTTTACGGAACTTTGCAGAGTATTTTGCATCTTCCTTTATTCCTATTGCCGACATTGAAAAAATCATATCTCGAGCAAGGTTGCTCATAACAAATGCAGGGTTTCTTGTTGTGAAGTTTGCTGCAAGCCATCTGTTTGCCCTGCTTATTGAATTGAATATAGGATTCTTTTCAGTATCAGGGTTTGTAAGTCCGTTTACAGCCTGTGCCGCTCTCGGATTTCCATTTACATAAATTATATAGTCCTTACCTCCGTTCTTTACAACTACAGCATGTTGGGATATGTTATTTTTCAATATTCTGTAATCAATGTTCAGTCCTGATGATTTCTGTGTGGCAAGTCCCTTCTCTTTAAGATTCTTCATCTTTTCTTCATGGTCGCTTATCTTTTGGGAAATAATTTCTGGGGTATCATTATCCTGTATTTCCGGAATTGATATGGTCCATTCATCTTTAGCCTGGTCATAAACATACCATGCTTTACGCATAGTTGCTACATCTGTAGGATGATTCATTACCATATTCATGAAAGACTGCTTCATTAGATTTTTGTTACCTTGCAATATTGCGCTTTCAGCCATGTTCCCTATTGTTGCCATAACTTCGTCAGGTACCGATTTTCTACCCTTCATTGATTTAAGTACAGAATTAAGAGGGCTTCTTTCTGAGTTTATGTACTCATACACATCTTCTGCTGTCTTTTCATTCCATCCTCTTAAAGGTACGTAATACATGAACATTTTGCTGACGTTAGCAAAATGGTCTTTATCCATCATTCCGCTCTCGTATGTCTTTTTAAGAGTCTCCTTTGTAGCCCTGTTTGTTTTATCCCAAAGTACGGAAGTGTCATACTTTGATTCAAAGTCTTTCACATATTCAAGTGCGTCATTCTGGAAGTCTGTATGTTCCTCGTTATCAATGCTTGTAAGGATTGCTTCTGTAGCTGAGAAATCACCGACTTCTCCTATATAGTCAGATAAAGCTTTAAGGTATTCATATCCTGAATACATATTCCTGAGCCTGTCTCTTTCCATTATAAAATCATCTGCAAACTGCTGGGCATCGTTAGGGTTTGTATTTATAATCTCATTAAGCTTTTCTCGGAATGTCATTTCCACATTACGCTCTATTCCATGTGCAATCATCATGTATCTCTCAATTTCCTTATGGCTTAAACCGTAATTTTTCATCATCTTTCCCTCAGCTTCCAGCATCGGCTTGAAGAACTTTTCGTAATACTCTTCAGCTTCGGCAGTGTTTTTTGAACTCAACTGATTCTCTGCTTTGTATGCGTCCTCGAATGACTTAATTGGTTTACCTGAAACATTTGCTATAACTTCCTGAAGGTTTTTCAATGCAAGCATACTGTCCTGATATGCTTCACGTGCTTTATACTTCCATCCTTGAAGTGAGTTTTCATACTCTTCCCGGCTACCGTCTGATTCTCCTTCACGGAAATAGTTTCCTACACCCATGTTGTATTGCATTGCCACATCAATTGCCAAATCTATCGGTCTGTTTTTGTCAAGATTCTGTGCGCTTCTCCAGAGAATATATTTCAATTCGTTGTCATTGATTTGGATATTAATACCAATTCTTCTAAGAAGATTCTTGAAAGCCTGCTTTATACGCTCCCATGTAGATACATCAACCCCACTCTCGGCCATTCTTGCAAGATATTCTTCAGTGGCTACACGTGAATCATAACCATATTTCGGAAGAGTTCCGACAATCTTATTTCTTATCTCTTTGGATACGTTTCTAAATACTTCATCCAGGAAATCGTCCATTCTTTCATCACCAACAAGTTTCCTAAGTCCGTAATGGGCAACTCCTTCATGAAGAATTGTCTGCTTTACGTCCTCAATACCTGATGCGTTAGGAAGATATACGTAAACCTTACCTTCCGAAACAGAGAACCATCCTTTTATTTTTCTTCCTCTTTCAATAGCTGATTTTACTGACGGATCTGAAATCTGTTCAGTAGATGTTACTACCTGAAGTGGAACATTAAGTTTTTCTGCAGAACTGTAGGCTTCATTCTCATTGTAATCAATGTCAGATTTTACAGAACTTACTTCTCGATAAAGGTTATCAGGCAATTCACCTCTTTCTGTTATTACGTTTACCTTGTCACTCATTTTGAAGTCGTTCATGTTCTCCTTGAACCAATCAAGAATTTTCTGGCCTTCTTCAGCTTCTTCAAAACCTTCATTGAACTCTATATAATCTTCAATCCATTCAATTATACTTGTTTTGTCTATATCATATTCATTGTCCCTTATACGGTCTTTTATCAATTCAGGTACTTCTGGGCTGTACATTGCGTTCTTTCCTCTGTATAGAGGTTCGCTGTATCCCCAATACACTTCATAATCTGCATCTGGGTCTTTTCTTACATCAACATAAGGATAGCGGCTTATATCCTCTCCCTGGAACCGCATCATCAGTTCCTGAATAAAAGGATCTACTATAGAACGAGGAGCGTCTTCTTCTCTAAACCTAACATCGGATGCGTTTTCAAGCTTTGCTTTCTTTGATACGGTAACACCCATCTTGCTTAGCCTGTCAAGTGCTTCAGGAAGATTATCAGAAGATATGTCTGCAACCATATAATTACCTCTTGTAGTAAACTCCTTGTTGTCTGCAAGAGAACGCAGCTTGTTATCCTCAAAGAATTCACCTCCCTGCTTTTTTGACCTTGGTACTTTTAAAGCATAACCTGTTCTCCATCCCGTATTTCTTTCTACAACTACCCTCTTATCCTCGCTAACTACCGTTTCTCCCTGCTGTATCTGAATCAGACGGCTACTAATAGGAGCACTTGTGGTAAGATTTTCAGGTTTAAAGCTGTCTGAGAGAAGTATTCCCTGCTTTGTATCACCTTCAATGGTCGAGTATGACACAAGATAACCTTTTACGTTTACAGACTTCTTCGTATCAACGAGTGCCTGAAGAAGGTTTCCGGTAACAACATAAGATTTCTTCCTCGTCTGTGTAGGTACATGGGAATCCCATGAATCAACATTAAGGTCTTTAAGGAAGGTAGGCTGCATCATAGTGTTCATTCTTATTGAATCAAACGCCTTTTCCTGATTAAGAGGTATTTCTACCTTCCTCCTTCCGTCAAGCGTGGCAAACACTGCAGTAGAAGAACTTGGAGAGTAGTCTTTGCTGAACTTGAATCCCAAGAACATTCCTCTGCTTGGAGCAATTGTAGCCATAGCTTCGTCAAGATTGAAAGGAATTACAAGAGGTTTCATTGGCGTAAATGAGTTTATCTGTTTGAGAATGTTATCCCTTCTTCCCTGAATAACATTTCTCTGTTTGATAAAGCTTTCATTTGCCTTTTTCATTATATCCTCTACAACCACATCTGACATCTTTTCTATTTCCTCATCGGTAAATTCATTTTTACCGTTCTCTCGTGCTTCCTTTGACTTGGCTATATAGTTCTTTTTTGCTTTTTCAGCACGTTCTTCTGCGCTTTGTGAAAGCCTTTTCTTCAATGACTCAATCTTTTCATCATACAATGAGTTCATTTCCTTAATCTTCTTCTCCTTCCAATCGTCAAAGTTTTCTCCTGAAGTCATTCTTTTTACAGTTGATCTGATTTCTTCTGCCTTCATAGGCTTTTTAAGAACATCAACTTCAACTTCTTCAAGATACGTGTTGTCTGCAAATGCGTTTCCGCTGTTTGGTTCTGTACCCGGCTTCCATATCTTTTTGCTGATAGTCTTTGCCTTTAACGGCATAGTGGTAATTTCAAGGTCATTCTCTCCTGCATCGTTAAGAAGCTGTATCTTCACGCTATACGCATCAGTGATTTCCTTGAATACTTCCTCCTGCTCTTTTACCGGAAGGAATGGAAGGTATCTGGCTATCTTTGCTGCGCATCCTTCTTTTTTAGCTCCGCTTGCATCGTCAGTATTTGATTCTTCTCCGCTTTCAGAAAGCATGTTAAGAGGGTCTCCAAGCTTTTCAGACAGCTCAGGATGCTCAATCATATACTGCCATGTTACTTCATCACCGTATTTGTTAAGATAATCAACAACTTCCATTTCATTGAACTTAGATTTTTGTGACGATGTGGTGTTTGCATCGAGCGATTTAAGTTTTGCCTTGAACATCATCTGCAATCTCTGTTCTGCAGGAATTGAAGACATGATATATTCGTATTTTCCCCTGAACTTCTGTCCGGTTCTGTCTATACGACCTCTCATTTGAACTTCATCGTTAATATCACTCTGGAACTGAGCAAATACCATTACACGCTGACGCTGGTCCTCAAATTTTGGAGAAGCATGTAGAGATATTCCGGTACTTCCAGACTTGTTTACCATTAACACATCAAGTTGGCCGTTGTTGAAATCACGAGCGGCAGACTTCTTGTCACGGTCCTTACGGTTCTGTATGATATATTTGCCGTTTTCGTCCTGAACCATTTCAAGTGTTCTTCCGGTTATCTCACCAACCTTATATCCTGCATTCTGAATCTTAATCTTTATAGCATCCATAGGACTTATAGGAAGGTCTGCTGAGAGGTGTTCAATCTTACTCTTGATTTCGTAATACCTGTTTTGACCTGCTTCTGAAATGTCATTAACCGTGAAGAACTTGTTCACCTTTTCTCCTTTCAGGTTGGTTTCAGTATATCTCATAACACCATCAAGCGCACGCATGAGTGTAGCTGAGAAGTTTGGCACCTTATCCATAGGTGTGTCTTTAGGTGCTTCATCAAGAAAACCTTCCATTGTATTGGTAAATGATATTACAGGCTTAAATCCATTTTTAAGATTTTCTATAACTCTGTTGGCCACTGCATCTGCTTTAAGAGAGAATAAAAGCTGATTGACAAGATTGTACATCTTGCTGGCAAACGGAGTATTTGTAACACCCAACTCTGACGTTCCCTGCTGAAGATTTGAATATCCTCCCTCTTCAGACAATTCTTCTGATATTCCCTGTACAATAGGTGTAATATAGTCCTTCTGGAATGCGCGAATATCACTGAATATAGAAGATACTTCGTCAAACTGTTTTCTCTGAACGGCATCTTCCTCTTCGCTTACCTGCATCCAGTCAATTGTTACACCTTGGAAACTTCTTTCCCTTCGAATCATCTGCCCTGACTGAACAAGCTGCTTTGACATGATTTCCTGCAATGTTACACCTCCCTGAGAGATTGCTTCAATCATATCCTGCGGAGATATTCCCGACTTTGACAGGTCTGTCTTCATTGCATATATAGGCATGTTGTCAGCACGTTTGGCAAATGTAGCTGAAAGGAATGTTACCCCCTTCACTTCTGGCATTATGTACTGCATGTACATGGAACCTCCACCGCTTCCACCGGCTGTGTGGCTTTCGTCAAGAATCATTATATTACCTTTTGAAAGAGCCTGAATCATATCACGCCTTTCCTGACCGCTCTTGTCAGCTGCAGAAGGTGACTTCTTTTTGTAACTCTTATCCTTTTGCTGAATTCCGTCTTCTTTTGCTTCATATTCCTTTGTACCGTTGTTTATCTGAGAATATGTGGTTATTACATAATCATATTCTTCAGGAAGTTTTCCGTTTTTGAGAATGTAGTCGAACACCCTTCTCCTTTCCTTTTCGGACGGTAGTTTATGTACAACATTTCCTGCTGCATCCGTTATGGCTGCATTTTTCGGGTCGGATGCTATGATAAAAGGACGAAGTTCACCGCTTCCTATATCTGCAAGGTCTCTATAGTTATCTGAGAAAAGTGCAGGTTTCTGGGTAAAATAAATTGGATTGTATCCTTTTCTAACCGCGTACCTGATAAGTGCAGCACCTTGCCGGCCTTTTCCTACACCGGTCATATCACCGATAATAAATCCATTTCCCTTGTTCATCTGATTTATTGCAAGGGAAACAGAATCAATCTGTTCTGCGGCCAGATAACTGAACAATTCATCCTTGCTTGAATATCCAAGCTGGTCAACCAAGAACTGGTCTACATCACCAATGTTAGCTAATGAATCAGCAAGTACCTGTGCCTGGTTTGCAGGTACCACTGACATAAGTGTACCGGACTGGCTTCTGTTTGGATATGGTACTTTTTCATCAGTAAGGTTTACTGATAGTCTGGTTCTACCGGTATTATCTCCTGAATCAGTTCTGACAGATTCATTTGTACTGATTCTTCCGGAATCTGTTCCGTTATCAGTTCTTCCTTGCTCTTGAACAGTGTTAATGCTTCCTGCATCTGATCTGTTCCCATTATCCAAGATGCCAGAAGTATTTTCTGCTTTTCGTCCTTCAGGTTTTCGCTGTTTGGATACGGAAGCATTTTCGGTGCTTCCCATGTCATTGTCAGCCCTGAATCCCTTGTCTGCTTGTATGGATTCTCTCCTTCCTCCAGACTTTGTTCTATCGCTGACATTATTGTCTGTTCCACTTCCTTTTTTGTCAGTGGTCCGGGGTTCTCCTTCTGTACCGTCAAAGAGATTCCCCATTTGCTGTAACGAACGTATATCATTTTGTATTCTGTTATATAATTCTTCAAAGCTATTTACCTGCTCTGCTCTTGCCTTACTCTTTACGGGTGGCGCAATCAGCTTGAACGGACCTTTCTTTCTTCCGTTTATAAGGATAATACGTACATCGTACTTCGTTCCGTTTCTCTTGTACATATCACCGTTAAGGTTGATTACATCTACCACATTATAGTGTGAGTAAAGATAAGCAAAAAGTCTCATATCTTTGCTCTGCATTGCGCCATTATCACGGTAAGACGTGTTTCCACCAATGACTATTGCAGCCCTTCCATTATCTTTCATTGATTCGAGTGCGTTTATAGCCATCAGTCCTTCGAGTGAGCTTATCTTAATCTGTCCTTCGTCAAATTCTCTTGCGGTTGTTGAACCGAACGGAGGATTTGTAAGCACGGCATCAACTTCACCCGAAAAAGGAACAAGTGCATCCTGATTTGTTACTTTCCCATATCCGAGGGTGCGAAGATTTTCAAGCCTTCTTTCGTCTATATCGTTTACATGTACGATAGCGGAAGGGAATGTGATTGTGAGCGCACCATTCCCGGCTGACGGCTCCAATACGCTTTCAATCGTCTTTCCAGACTGAACGAACTGTCCCATAACATAACCGAAAGGAGTAGGTGTACTGTACTGCTGACGCTCAAATCTTGTGCTGTCTCTTGCGTTTAGTAGCGGCTGTACGTTGTACATTGAAAGAATCAGGTCGTATCCGAACTTCTGCTTTCCGCTGTTTATATACTTTAATGCTACATTTCTTGTCTCATTTGTCATTGCAAGTTCTACAAGTTCCTGCATATCGGTAGAAGACATATCAGAAAGTGTGCTGTATCCTTCAAGAATCTTCTTAACATCTTTCATGCTAAGCGGTGTAACTTCGTTACCTTCAACGGATGATAACGCCCTTTCGCGGATGATTGTTCCAATCTGTTTAACAGCTTCTATTTCCTGAGATGATCTGTCCTGATATTCTGAAGAATCACCGGCAAGTTCTTCTGACGATTTTGGCGTGTTGTATCTGATTGTTGCATCCAAATCAACATCTTCAGGCATAATGTTTATAAGTTCTCCTTTATAAGAAGCATACATACTGCTTACATGAGGTTTTGAGAACTGAGTTGCGCTTACCTGCTCTCCAGAGTGCATAACAACTGAAAGCAATACATTTCTTCCATCTTTCAACACTACACGCATTCCTGAATTGAGCGAATCCAGATAGTCAAGTTCAGAAAGCTGACTGTTTACTTCATCTATCTTATCTTCTATCTGTTCTACCACTTCTTCTACTTCTTCCTCAGTTCCTGCTTCTTCAATTCTGCTTTCTGCCTGGCTTGCAAAAGTTTCAGCTTCTCCTGTAACAGTTTCTTTATCTGTTTCTGTCTGTTCATCTTCTTCAAGTTTTATATTGTTAATATCTGTCGACCTTACTTCTTCGTATGGAGTCATTTCACTTTCGTATGATTCCATTCCAGGGAAGTCACGTACTGCATTATAGAAAAGTTTAAGATAAGGCCTTACGTTGTCTCCCATATCAGAAATCATCCGTTTTGCAAAATCAACGAATTTGCGGGATCCAGCTTCTACATGGTATGCTGCCATTTCTGCACCTATCTGCAAGAGTTCCGGATCGTAGCCGGCATTCAGGTTGTTAAGTTTGCTTCTAAGCCTTTTTCTTAACTCCTCGTATCTTTCTGTTGATACAACTTTGTTCTGTGAGCCGTATTCCTTCTTCTGCTCTCTTTCAGCTACCCTTTTTGCATAATCAAGTACACCTTCATCCGGACGGATTCCATCTTCCTCTTTCTGTGTCTCTCCTTTCACGTCCTTATACTCCGCAAAAGGTTTTGTTTTTCTGCGGGAAGAATTAACCCACTTCTTAAACTCTTCTTTGGACACACGTGTTATGTTTCCTAACCCGGTCCAGTCTTTTGAATAGTTAGCCATGTATGCACGTTTTGCTGCAAGTGCTGATTTAAACCCATACATAACCTTGTGTTCGTCAAATGTACCATCAGGATTTACCTGATCAATAACAAACACATCACCGCTTTCAGGGTTATCTGAAAGGAATACATCAATATGGTCACCATCTACACCTTCTGTACCACGGATATAGCCGTAATCATTGTTCATGGTTACGCTCCACTTATTTCCGTCCTTGTCAGTACCGCTTCTTTCACTTCCTTTAGGGTTTTCTATGGTAATATTGTAACCGTCTATTGTGATGTGTCCTTTACGGTAATTACCGGCTTCTTTTTGTGCTTCGGTAGGATTCTGTTCTACTTCCTGGCGTGCGGTTTCGATGGAAGATTGGAAGTCTGTCTTGTTTTCAGAAACTATGCTATTGGCGAAGTTTACGGCTTCATCTTCCGTATTAAATATAAATCCACCCTTACCGAAAGAAGAATAATATCCTCCGGCTTCCTTTGCTTTCTTCTTAGCAGAAAGGAAATCTTCTCGCTCCATGCGTTTTGTGAAGTTTACCACATAGATTTCTTTCCCTTCTTTCTTATGGTATCGCTTCTCAACATTGTATCCTTCTTGCTTCTGTTCTGTTTCCTTACGATCTACATCTGAGGTTGAGCCATTTCCTACTTCTGATTCAGGTACCACGCCACTGCTTTCGCCATCAGTTTGATTTGCCGGCTCCGGTTGTTCATTGACTGTTGTATCTGCTCCTTCGTTATTACCCCGGCCTTCTGGCAGAAGTTCATCGCCTTGTTCACCGTCTGTTTGTCCTTCAGTGCTTCCTGCACTTTCTGTTTCATTTCCTCTTGATTCATTTTCTGATATGATTTGTTCGTTAAACCTTTCAAATATAGCATTTAAATCTTCATCCGAAACGGAAGAATACATGTTGTCTAGTTCTTCTTCTACGTAATCAACGTATGAAATCCACTCTTCAACTGTCATATTGTTCTGAGAAGCTTCCCATTCAAGAGCCTGCTGTTCCATGTAGTCCTCATAGCCGGGTGCGCTTTCTTCAATATCTGTTCCGTGCATTAATTTTGCAGCTTCCCACATCTTGGAAGGCGTGCCATACTGCTGGAATGATTCGAGTATCATGTTGAACACGTCCTGATCCGTTACCATTCCCTGCAATGTCTCCGGCATATCAGCGTGAATCTGCTCTGCTGCCGCTTCCGGTGTCATGCCGTCAGAAGACAACGCCCAAATCATCCTTCGTCTTTCTTCCGGTGATGATGCAAGACCGAGGTGCGAACCCAACCCCTGCGTTTCTCCTGAATCATTCCATTTGAATGTTACGCGTCCGGTTGCAATCTCACGCAATACGTGTTCCATAGGAGTATTGGCAGTTCCCATATCATTATCTTCGTTCACGTATCTTACCCTCTTACGAGGTTCCTTACGTTCGTATGCTCCTGAATCTATCTTCTTCTGGACTTCCTGCTGTGCAGCCTGCTGCTGTTCAGCCGTCATTCCTGAAAGTCTCTGCTGATTTGCATCAGATTCTTCCTTTGCCTGCTCGATGATTCCACCTGGGCGTTTTGATTCAATATCATTTGCAACGCTGTTCCAGTATGCTATCTTATCGTTGATAGACTGAATGTTTGCCTTCTTCTGCTGCTTAAGACGTACAATCTCCTGAATTGTATTACCTGCCGTCTTTGCCTTATCAGCTTTTTTAAGTTCTTCCTGATAATGGTTAATCATTTGCGTGGCTGTATCCTTAGCATCGTCCACGTTTTCGCTTATCTCAATTAGTGCGGATGATGTATCCTGATATGGTGCTGATTCGAAGTCATGTTCACCGTTTTCATTAACCGGTATCCTTGATATTGCAGTCTGAGGTTCAGTTTGTACCTGCTGCTGTTCAGGCTGTGTTACATCTTCATTCTGAACAACTTGTTCTTGTGAAGTTTGTTCTTCCTGAATTGCAGGTGTCATTGCGGTTCTTATCTGTTCTTCTGTTAGAAGCTTAGACTGAACAGGATTTCCTTCTTCATCCAAAGCACTGACTACATATCCGTCCGGCGATTTTTGTGTTACGGAATAAGTTACGCCATCACTCTGGAATGTGGTTCCCAATTCGATTGGTTGAACGCTCTGTTCAGGCTGCATAATTTGAGCTTCTTCATTCTGGATGAATTCTTGTTCCGCATCTTCTCCTGCCTGATATGCAAGTTCTTCAGCCGGTGTATCGTCAACAAGACTTTCGAACATGGATATTGGAGCCATCTTTACCTTTCCATCCTCGCTAAGATAATAGATTGTGTTGTCGGAACTATCCTTATCTACATTCCCTTCTGCATCAAAAACTATATTACCTCGCAATATATTGACTGGGTTCTTGCTTAACCCTGACTTTACCCTCATTACGGTGCCGGTAGTTGCGTTTGTCATTCTTTCAACCTGCGACTCAGCTTCCTTTCTTGCATCATACGCCTGATTCTGCACCCAGTAAGTATAATTAAGATAATCATCATAGGCATTCTTGTATTCAACAATCTTTTGAACTGTTTCCGCATCATACAATTCCGACAAGGCACTCTCACCTTCCTGATTCAATATGGACACAGCAGAGTTAAGTTCCTCTTCTCCTATTCCAATATTGTTTCTTGCTTCATTAAGATTAGATATAATGAAGCGTTTGTTCTGAATCATTTCTTCAGGTGCAATCTGCTTGTCTGCTTCCTGCAATGTCTGTTCCTGAAGGACAGAAGAAATGTAGTTTATGGCCTTTTTCTTTATGTCAGGCTGCATATTGCTTGACAGAACTTCCTTCACCATTCCGCGTGCTGTCTCTATATCGGCATCCTGCAATGCTTCCCTTACTCCGGACCAGTCCTCTCCCATCGTGTCGCGCATCTGATTCTCAAACTCACGCATGTTTCGGTAGTTCCTGTATTTCTCACGAAGGTATCCACCGGTTCCGGCCGCGCCAAAAAGTGCTGACATTGGAGCAACACCAAGGAATGTGTCTATATTATTGTCAAGGTCAACAAGCTGCTCAGGTGTCATATCTCCTATTGCGGTAGATACAAGGTTGTTCACTACCTCTTCTCCGTATTCACCTATTGGATCCGCAATCTTAGCACGTCTGGCAATTTCCTGAACCTGCTTGAATCCGTTGCTGTTAATGATTGATGAATAAGCCTTTCCAACAGAAGCAGGAATTATCTTTCCAAGGCGGTTTGCACCGGTCACCTTACCAATCCAACCAAGCATAGGAGCAAAGTATTCTCCAAGAAGCTCGCTTCCGGTCTCTGCCGCTGTTGATACGACAGACTTTCCTATTGCTTCTGCACCAGTCTGCACATTATCCCTTCCTGCGTATGATACAGTACCGTCCTGTTCCGGAGAAACTTGAACATCACCAAGTCCTCTTCTCTGATAGTCTGCTGCTACACGAGCACCGCCAAATGTAGCTGTATGAGCTGCCACATCACCAAGTCCGGCTGCTGTCCTTGCAGCTCCTTTTGCCAGTCCGGTTGTCGCACGTCCAAGCCCCATCTTTGCAGCTTTTTCGGTTGCATACTTGACAAGAGCCTTTGATGCAGGTTTTGTAACGGCCTGAATTGTTCCCATTCCGGCAATCATGTCAAGCATGAATGGGAGCGATTCTGCTGTCACTCCTCCGGCCTTGTATCCTCTTCCAAGGTCTCCTGAATAATACATCTGTGTAGCCGCATTGGTAACAAGAGCCTGCATAAGAGCATCTTCAGACGGTGAGAGTTCTTCTCCACGGTCTACTTTGTCCATAACCTTCTTAGCGGCAGAGTAGTTCTTAAGGTCCTGCAATCCCATTGCCCATCCGTCAAGAGGTGCATCCTTAAATCCGCGTGCGAATCCGGCAAAGAAATTTGTATTGCCTTTCTTTTTCGCTTCGTTGGTTATATTTTGAGCCTGTTCTATAAGAGTTGATGCGTATTCAAGCTGCTTGTCAGCATCGTTCTGTTCACCGGCAAGGTAAGCCTGTGACATGGTTGAGAATATTCCACCTCCACCGGCAGACTTAACCATCTGCTGTCTTTCCTTAACTCTCTGCTGGCGTGCGCTGTTGATAAGCTGCCTTACGCTGTCAATCTGTTCCTGATTCTTTGGCTTGAATACGTGTTCAAGTTCCTGCTGTTTCATGTACGGATCATTGGCCGCACGTTCAGCAAGCTGTATTCTCTGCTGTTCGTCCTGAACAATCCTTCCAGGAATATCGGCAGGCTTCTCTGCTGACATCGTATTTTGCGGAAGAGGAAGAGTAGACAAGTTCGTACCTTTACTCTGAAAATAATCGGGTATGTTATTCAGTATTCTTTCTTTTGTTTCAGCCCTCTGAGGATAAGAAGGCGACTGAACAGTAGTTACAACATTACCAGATTCTTCTTTTGCAGGAGGAATAGCGGATTCTCTTTGAACTTCGCCAGATATTCCGCTAACGAAGTTTTCATACGTGTCATTGAATCCGGTTTTGTCTCTCAGAACTTCATACACTTTCTTTCTCGCATCTTCACTCGTAGTCATGTCGTTGTCAAAATCCTCATAACTATCCATGAATCCTGTCTTGTTCTTAAGAATGTCATATATCTTCTTTCTTGTGTCTGCGCTCATTATTCAATATCTTTTAGTGACCAACCGTTGTTATTGTTATCTCTAAGTGACCATCCTTGTTGTCTGTCGTGAACAGGCCTTTTATCGCCTGTTGCGGTAAGAATAGCTTCTCTCATATCATCAATTGTCATTCCTTTCTTTGTCGGATCATTGAATTGCTGGGGGAAATATCCTATTCTTACACCTTCATTGTACATTCTTGCCACGTCTGTATCTTTGTTTAGGTCGTAAGTGACTGCACCGTCATGGCCAAACTTCATCTTAGGATACTTATTTTTCTTTCCTGATGATGAACCTGCATTACCGTTTCTCTTGGCTATCTCTTGCTGACGGTATTTCTCTCTTTCCATTGCAGCTTCATTGTTCATCTTGGTACGACCTGTAGCTGCACCCTGATTGTATCTAGCAAGTTTCATCCTGAAATCATTCTTAACTCCTTCAAGTTCTTTAGCATCCTTAGCCTTACGCGCCTGCTTTTCAAGGTCAGCGGCTTTCTGCTTGTCTATAAGACCAGCCTTAAGATTAGCCTGAATCTCTGCAATTGCTTTGTCGCGTTCAAACTTAAGATTTATCTTATCCTGTTCTGCTTTTGCAGCTCTTTCAGCACGAGCTGTAGAAAGATTGTAGTTAAGTAATGTGTCGTTGTAAGAATACCTCAGTCTGTCAATAGCCTGATTGTATTGCTGGGTATTGCTCTTAATCGGGCTGAACATTCTGGCACCTGCAGCCGAAGAAACTGTTTGTCCGAAGAGATTTGCAAGATTACCCCAAAACTCAGCGGCCCTCTGTCTTTTAAGCGAATCTTCGCTCTCCTGGTACCTTTCTCTTAGTAACGCTGTAAACACATCATCAGGAGTTGTAGGCTTCTTCTCTGTCTGTTCCTGCATTGCCTGATTGGTTGCAACTCTCACCTGTTCTGCAGAAGAAACGGGTATAACAGGCTGTTCAACCTTGGTTTTATCAGGTTTTACGCCCTGATTGCTTCGTGAGAATTGAAAATTTGAAAAAGATTCGGGAGATTGTCCGTAATTTTCGAATTCAGGAAGCCTTGAAGTGTCTACAGACGGATTTTTCTTGATAAAATCGAAAAGTCCCATCATTTACCCCCTTTCTTCTTTCCCCATTCCTGCATGGAAAGAGCACTACCTATAAGTCCTAGTCCGTTACTCATAAGCTGGGCACCACCCTGCTCGTTCGCGGAAGACTGACCTAGTCTTGCCTGAAAGATGTTGTTCTGGTTCTGCTGGTCTATAGCTTCAACTTGCGCCTTTCTGGCTGTAGCCTGAGCTGCAAGGCCGGTTGCCGTTTCGTCCAGAATCTCATTGTTTGCCTGCTGTTGTGCTATTGCAGCTTCAGGAGTTGCACCGGTCACAACTGCAGTTGCCCTTGCTTCCTGATTCTGCTTTTTCAACGTGTTTTCCACTCTCTTCATGGCCGCCTGGGCTTCGGTAGAATCCATGTAATTCTGATAGTAGTTCCTGTTATACCATGCATTATTCTTAGACTCCTGCTCGTCAATGAGCCTTTGTTGTTCCTTTGCCGCCTTGGCAGACTTGATTCCTCCGGCTATTCCGGATGCAAGTCCGCCTACGGCTCCTAATATAGCTCCAATCATACGCGTATAATTTATTTTGTGTCACACTGACAAAGTAAGCTAATTATCAGTATCATAAGTTGCGTAATTTGGTAATTTAAATTCTACACAAAGTTACAAACCTTGTAACTTCTTGTAACTTCGTATATCTTTGGGAATTAGAACATTATAAGCACTTATAAATGTTAAAAGTTACAAAATACATCATTTTTGTAACTGAGTTACAATATTAGTTACAGTTATGGGCGAAGAGAAGAAGATTGCAAGAAGGAGCAGGACAAAAAAAGTGAAGGAAATAGAGATTATAGAAGCTTTTAAGCTGAATTACACTGATGAGGACCGTATAAAGGTTGTGCGGATGCTGATTGACAGCGGTATGAACTATTCAATCATGCACAAGAAGACAGGTATCAATACCAACACGATAAAGCAGTGGTATTACCGGTACAAGGGAGACATAGAATCAGCAAGTTCTACTCTTATCGCAGAGAAGGTAGAGATTGACTTCGCACGTGCCAAGCTTGAATTCCTTCAGAACCATTTCCATAAGATTAACTCACTTGCTGACATTGCCATCAACAGGGCAATTGTTCTTTGTGCTACTGAGACTGACATTAACAAGATAACCAAGTTACTTGAAGTGATATCCAACCTTGTTGTGAAGTTCAACGAATCCAGCCAGGAACAGCAACAGAATTCAGGAACCACTATCAATCTAATTAAAGACAGCGTTTTACAGCTTAATCAGCTGAAAGAAGAACAGAGAAAAAAGATAATTGAGGTATCAGAAAATGAATAATTACTATATTTGCAAAAGTAAAAGCGTAGAAGACTTTTGTTCAAACAAACAGCCCCGACCAGATTTACATCAGGAAGGGGCTTTATTTTCACATCATATTCATTAATGACATGCTTCTAAGTTCAACGAAGTCCTTGTAAAGTTCCGGCCTTATCACATAATCGCACACTCTCTTAATGCAGATGCTTGCCTGCCGGCTTCTTATCTTCGTGTAATACCTGATTACACCTTTGGATCTGTCGCTGTGGCCAAGGCAGTAGTTAATAACGCTGTCAGGCATGCAGATGTCGCTGGCAAACTGAGCAAAGCACTTTCGCGCAGAATAGAATACCACTCTTTCCTTTATACCAAGCTCTTCTGCAAGGTCTGTTATCGCATAAGATACGTATTGTGAGAAATTGTGATAGGTGAAATTGTATCCGAAATCAAGCTTCCCATTAGGCTTCATCCATTCTCCTGTATACCTGTCAATACCTTCAGGCATTTCAAATACTATCACGTTCTCCTGCTGCGTCCTGCCGGCAGACTTTGTCCGGACGTATCTTACTTCCTTGTCGCGGAAATCAACATTCATTATGTCTATTAGGTTCATTCCTCCAAGCATGAAGGAAATCATGAACAAGTCTCTGGCCATCTTCTTTTTCTTCGTGTCAGGGCTTGAATTCATTATTCTAAGAAATGACTCAAGACTGAGTGTAACTTCCCTGACTGGTGCAGGAGATATTCTTACGGATGAAAAAGGATGAACGCTATATGATACCATCTGGTCTGATATTGCCTTGTTCACAATAACCTTAATGTGGCTTAGAATTGTGTTGATATAAGTCTGTGTCTTTCCTGACCTTCTAAGGTATTCAGAAAAGGATTTTACGAGAACAGGCGTAATATCTTCCATATCAATATCTCCCCTGCAGTAATCACAGAAGTATCTTGAAGAGCGTTCTATAAGCTTTGCATAAGAATTCCTTCCTTCTGACATAAGATAACTCACATACTCCCCGGATATTCCATTGAATGTTACTTCTTCCCCATCCGGTCCTGACTTGATAATATCTCTAAGCTGCTCGCATGTGTACAAATCAGTGTTCTTGACATTATCGAGACGCTCCTCGTAAATATCAAGCATATTCCTTAACTTCTTGTTAAGCTCACAGGCATCCGGGTGCCTTACTATCTTCCCGTTCTTTAGCTGTCCTGGATCGTTAAGAATGATTTTTGTGACGATGTAAGAAGTTACAGACTTGTGCCGGACCGCAATCCTAAGTTTGTGCGTTCCGTTTTTAAGCACTCTTTCTTTGATGATAACAGGATTGATTGTTGCCATAGTTGTGTCCTCCGACAAGGAAAATCCAGCGTTACTTTTTCAGGTACTTTTTTCCTTCCAAAAGTGGAAGAATTTTCCTTTTTTTTAATGGCATCCTGATTATTTTGATTCGTGTAGAGAAAATCAAATATCTGTATTTCAGGCTTTTACGAGAAGAGCCGAAAGCGGGACTCGAACCCGCGACTTACTCATTACGAATGTATTAATCGGACACCGTTTAACTTTTTGTGTATTAACTAGTTATGATTGTTTTTCTGTTTTTGGAAAGGTACTTTTTTAGTAATCTATTTTTTCTCTTTTGAGATTTTGTCAAACATATTAAATAAGAACTTCCTATAATAGAATACAGAATAACCGGCACCAGCAGTAAGAAATATTGAAATCCTACCAAATGAAAAAAATGTTGTTATAGTAGCCATCAATGCAGCGGAAATAAACATTAAAACAACAAGGATTGTGTAATATATTATAAACTTCATTTTTGATATTTATGTAAAATTGAAATTAGACAATTTATTTATCTTATGAATTAAAAAGTAAACTATATTTATTACATCTATTATTTCCCAGCATTTATTATTTTCTGTGTCCATTTATCAAAATAATAAAACGAACCTATATGAGAGTATCTTCCATTTAGAACATATAAATATCCTAAACATAAAAATAATAGCACTATTAACGTTTTAACAATTATAGTTAAAGAAACGAACTTAACTGTTTTTTTATCTATAACAACAGAGTTTTTATACAAATCTATTATTTTTCGTGTTGACTGTTCTTGTAATAAATTACCATTTTCAATTTCTTTCAATAAAGGAGCTGAGATGATAAGAATAACAATAATATCATTTGGATTCCCACCTTTAATTTTCTGCTTATAGATTTTTACATTTAATAGATTATTTGCGTATTGTATAGAAGACTTATTATCTACAATTTCTTTTGTAAATAAATATAAATTATTATCAAACCTGTATGTTATTTCATGCATAAATTCATCAACACTAGCGGTATCATGCAATACACAAGAAATTTGAATGCTGTACAAATACGAATCATTGTTGCAATTAAACAAAACCGAGCATTCTTGAATTGCCCCTATACTAATATTGCTTATATATGGTGAATGCTTATTATTTTTTTCAAGTGTATAGGTTTTACTCAATTTCTCGATAATAAATTCTTTACGATACCCCAATCGAATTCCAAGCACCTCTACACAACCGTTTCTTAATATCTTAAGCCAATCATTATCCATATTACTAAATTTATTTGCAGTAAATATATTTTTCATAACCTTAAACTACCGACAACTAAATTATAAGAACGAATATCCTCTTTAGGGATTGAGAAGTCCGGAAACTCCGGATTGTACGAACGGCATGTTATGCAGTCTCCATCATCGTATATTCTCTTAATTACTACTCCCTGGGTTGTGTCAAGCACGTGCACCCTACCCCATTGAAGGAACCGCTTTTCATTTACTTTTAAACATGCCACTTCATCACCGGCAAAGTATTCAGGCTCCATGCTTCTTCCTACTATACGTATTGTAAAATCATACTTAGGGAAAGCACTGATAACCGGGACTTCTTCACACTGATATTCTGTTACTCCTTCTATTGTCTCGGTCAAAGTTCCGGCAGCTGCATCGTATGGTATACGTGGGCGAGTATTCTTATTTCTTTCATCCACAGAAGACTTAATTTCGTTTATTTTAATCATTTCTCCTTCTCCTGTCAAAAGCCATTTAGTACTTAAATCAGGATAAACACAGAGAATCTTCTGTAACTTATCAGCACCGATTCCTTTTGATATATTATTTACAAAACCATTGCTAAGACCTACTGATTTTTCAAATCTGCTTTGACTCAGCCCTTTTTCTTTAATAAAAGCTACCAACCTTTCCTTTACCGTACACATACTGTAATATAAATTAAAGTTAAAATACAGAAGTTTCTCTACGTTTATTATTCATATTACAGAGATTTCTCTAAATTTGCACCAAGTAAGAAAGTAGGTAGGTAACAAGATGCAAATAAAAAAGAAGCGGCTACATAGTAGACACTTACACAATCTCTTAACACAAAGATAGCAATTTCTTTTCTGTTTGCATCCGAGAGACCTATAAAAAATAAAAATGAGAAATAGAAACAATGGAAAGATTCAGCGTAAACGGATTCACAATAGAAGAGCTTTGCTCAGGCAGATTATGGTGCGTTTCTGAAGACCTGAGAGAAAGACCTGCAACGAAAGAGTGGCTTGGCTATCCATTCATCAAGTCACTTGCAAAGGAAGGGCTTCTCTTCCGCAAAAGAAAAGAAGCCCGTGACACCTGCAACAGGCTGAGAAAAGCAATAGGCCTTCCAGAAATCACTTCCCGTTGCGAAGAACATGATATGATTCTTCCACCCAAAGAAACGCTTCAAGATAGTAGTCTATCATTTCTTCGGGAATCCCACTATCTCGCATCTGCTTCAGACGCTCGGAATCAAGGCAGTTTCCGTTCCGCAAAGCTTCGATTGCGTATCTCACGAAGGCATGACGGTCATTCTGGTTTGGACTTGCAGGTTCACCTGCGATGAATGATTTGAAAAGACTGTTTTCATTCATACTCATTACTTTTTAAATGGTTAGGCAAGGCAAAGGTAATGAAAATCCCTCAAAGCCAGCCTTTCACGTCCGGGTGAGTTTACCGGAGGGGGAACAACAAAACAAACAAAAAAATGGATAGAGTAACAGTAGAAGATATTAAAAAAATAGAGCCTGGCACATCAATGAGCTGGACGCTTCCTCCGAACAAATGTCTGTCGGCTAAGAATCTTGCATACGAATGTTCATTCAGGAGAGTAAACCCACGTGTAATGAAATACAAGGTATCCCTGAACAGAAAGGAATCTAAGATAACCATCACTGCAATACCATTAAAAACTGAATAATATGATGAACAGAATTTCTAAATCATGCCTGATACTGGTTGTAGCGGCATTATCAGTATTTATCCTGTCCAACCACAAGGACTATTCATCCGAAATAGTAGAAGGAATCAGCGACAGCGCACTTGAATCAATACGCTGCAAAATCGGCCATGATGCCGGAAACGCGGAGATTGCCAGAGAATACCTTAACAATAAATCATTTTACGATGCTCAATGAGACAGCAATATTCCTTGCCATGAATGACAAGACTTTCGGCCTTCGCGAATCCGCATCCATTGTAGGAGGAATGAAAAGGCTTTCGATGCTTCTTGATTCAGGCAAGATAAGATACACCAAGAAGAGCGAAAAGCAGAATGCCAAGCTATTCTGCAACGCATGGGACGTTCTTAAGCACGCATCAATAGAACGTGCAAGAGCAGGACGGCCAAGAACAGACGCCTGTTAGTTCAACGGATAGAACGGAAGTTTCCTAAACTTCAGATCCGGGTTCGATTCCCGGACCGGTGACTATAAAAAACGGTCTTTGACATTCTTGACATAAAAATGTGTACCAATAAAGAAATGTTGCTTAGCGGAAACGCGGTAATGGCATCCGGGCTTTTTGGTACATTAACAAGTCCAATTTGCTTTAGATTATAAAAAATGGCTGGGTATGTCCCTTAAAGACAAGGTAACGCTTGCGGCACCCCTTGTGGTAAGATTCCACCGGAGAAATCCGTGAAAGGTTTAAGCCTTCGAAGGGGACAGCTATTTTAAAAATAAATGTTATGAATGAAATGAAAAAGTACACAGGTACAAAAGAAGTTTCCGCTAAACCAATGAGTTTAGGCGAGTTTAGAAAATATTCTGGAAGAGATCCTTATCAAAACTCTGAAGATCCAGGTGATTACTATATGGGTTATCTGGTAAAATACGAGGATGGATACGAATCATGGTCTCCGAAACATGTGTTTGAAAAGGCGTATAATTGCACAGATACATACATTGACCGCCTTCGTCTTGAATACAAGACTGAAAATGACAAACTTGTAAAACTTTCCAATTTTATCAAGTCCGAAAAGTTTAATGAACTTCCGGAATCAAAGAAAAAGAAGCTCTATATTCAAGAGAAAATAATGAGGGATTTTGTCTATATTCTTCAAGATAGAATCTACGAAGAATGCCCTCCGACAAATGAATGTGGATGCACATGTGGATGCAATAGTGCACAAAGCTGTGAATCATCAGATTGATTACAATATACTTGTTTAAGTTATACTTAATCTGAATACAGATATTTGTCCATAGTATGAGTGTTTTTCATATTAGATTTAGTTTTGGTTTGATAAATACATTCACTCCTGTGAAGGCCTGAATGTATTTCAATACCGGACCGTTAGCTCAGTTGGTGAGAGCAGCAGACTCATAATCTGAAGGTCCACGGTTCAAGCCCGTGACGGTCCACGTTCGTGAGAATAATTAATTCCGTTTTATGTTTATTGGTAACACAACTATCGGCAGAGCCTGTATTTCAATGGTAGAATAACGGTTTTTCCGTAGATAAGAGTTCGATTCTCTTCGGGCTTTCTAAAGCTTTTTTATTATTAAAAACTAAACCAAGGGAGCCGTACACCCTATAAGCGTAGCCAATCCAAGGCAGCGGAGGTAGGCTGATTTTCCGAAGGGGTCCACCGAAAGGTGAACGGGTTCGAGTCCTGTATCAGCCACATCGAAAGCATTTTTTTATGAATTGCGTATGAATACGCCAGGGCACTTGATTGTCGTATGCGTTGGGAATGCGTTGGGAATGCGTTACGGTTGATGCGTGTCTGAGTATGTCAGGCGGCGGCTGCGAAAGCAGTGTGCACCGTGGAAAAGATGGCAAACACACCGTGCAAGACGTCCCGCAAGACGTCCCGCAAGATGACGGCAAAAGACAGTGTCTGCGAGCTAGTAAATACGCGCTCATTAAAAAAATGACAGAGAGAAATCAATAGCGGATTATTTTTTTTAAATGCGTCCGCTAAATGGGATTGCTGTACACTTTCGCCAAAAATACTTAGCAAATGCTAGCAATTGCTACCATTTGCAAGCTTTTGCCAGATTTGCTAGAAGTTGCTTTCATTTGATAGCATTCTATTAAAGCTTGAATAAGAAAATTCAGATTGAAATTAAAATAATCATCTGATTTACATTCAGTTAAGAAATAGTTTTAGCAAACGTAGCAAATGCTAGCAATTGCTACAGATAATGATATATAATATATATGAATGTATATTATTATCCCCTTTATATTCCCCTTAGAAATTTCAGCTTGTCAGGATTTACCTGACAGGCTTTTTTTATAACCAAAATTCAGTCTTATGGAAGAAAAAGAAAAAACAATTCTGCTTTTCGGAAGCTCCTCAAAAGGAGATCTTGTAATTGTTCAGAGACCGGAGGAAAATAATTCCTATCTCAATGAAAAGATTCTGATTCTTGACGAATCACAGCAAAACCAGTTAAGGAACTATCTAAACCAAAAAATTAAATCAAATGAGTAACGTAGCATTGAAATTAAGTGAATTCCAGAAGTACAATGCAGAGAACATTCTGGATTGCGAAGCGGTAATGGAAAAAGTCGTGGAGGTGTACAACCTGATGCACGGAGAAGGCGGTGAAGCTTTCTTCGAACGGGAAAGACAGAACTTTCAGAAGATTATCTCAGAAAGCATCTACCTTAAAAAGTGCACGGCATTTTCAATCTATACAAGCATCATCGACTTGTCTGTGTATAATCTGTCAGTAGAACCCGGAGCACAGGCAACTGCATACCTGATTCCGCGAAATGTGAATATCGGAAAGGGTTCTGACGGTAAGGACGTATACGAAACACGATGCACCCTGAAGATTTCCGGTTACGGTGAACTTGTCATACGCGCGTCTGCCGGTCAGATTCTATATGCTGACAATCCGATTGTTGTATATGACAATGACGAATTTTCCTGTTCGGTCAGCGGAGAGAAGAAA
>OHEP01000100.1_pt1 | contig 63388 bp, 62 predicted proteins | sample 1567271 | NCBI WGS metagenome assembly OHEP01 (sample SAMEA3879577, study PRJEB24766) | human gut metagenome | biome: human-associated habitat; feature: feces | place: USA | collected 1985/1987
TCTATTGATAATTAAATGCTTAACAATAGAATTCTAATTTTTGTCATCTACTAAAATATGACCCACAAATAGAATGAAAGGGAAAAGCAATACAATCAGGCTTGTAATAACAAACGGAAGTTCAAATTCCGAGAAACATTTATAAGTCCAATCAAATTTGACCAATCCAACGATAAATAAGGTAATCAGTATGCAAAATCTGATATTTGACCATAGATCTCTGCTGTATTTCGTGCAATCTGCCCAATAATTATACCACGCTATGAATAGTTGGATGACTAAAACAACCTGAGAAGTTACCAACATATAATTCTTTGCGTACGCTTCATATCTGGAGCCGAACAATCCGATGACAATCAAGCATAAAACCCCATATAATCCCGCATAAAAACCAATAAAGCCACATCCCTCCAAATTGAAGTCGTAAGTGCGATATTTTAAACGGCGATAGACCTTATCCAAATAGGCACTGATTATTTTACATTCGTCGTTGTCGCTTTTCAGACTCTCCTTCAGTATATCCTTGGCATGAACCAATATTGCTTGTGTTGACACTCGCAATTTTTCTTGGTATTGATTATAGATTTCGACCAATTTATTTTCCCAATCATCAAGATAGTATAAACCAAAATCAACAACAGTTATAAATTGTATGAATGCAAGTAGATTGATACATTCTATTCCGGACATTTCTTCTATTCAAGTTTTTTAGCTTCCCATTCCTTTCCATTGTGCTTTAATACATACTCTGCAACGTATGTGATTAAATTAATCGGATGGAAAGAGTAGCGTAATTCCCCTTTGCGGTAAGTAACCGACAACATCAGTTCTCTCGTATCTCCATAGAACTCAATAGCCTCGCTGTATTTGGTCCTTAAATTCTCTTGGTTCTGCTTTAAAAAAATACTGTTGCTTCTGCTTTTCAGAGCGTCTATCAAATCCTCGACAGAGCTTCCCGTCGGAACGCGATACAAGGTGTGGCGTAATTTGTAATCAAACTGCAACTCCTTTTTCTTGAACTGGTAGTATTCCGGATCAACGATAATCACTACGAATTTCCCTTCTCCAACAACCCATTTCTCGTCACCATCTACTTTTCTGCAAAGCAGTTTGTCTCCATTGGAAATGTCCTCGGGTGACATGGAAAAGCCTTTAACGGTAAATAGTTTAAACTTTTCGGATTTTTTATACTCAGAAATGTCTATCGTGGACTTATCGCACTGAACCGTGTCGGGCAACGAATCAAAATCTCTCGACGGGGTTACACTCAATGTAGGATCTCCAGCCGCCACGCTTATGGAGCCATCGGTGTTCGTGCGGTTATCGCACACCTCATCCCCAAAGGCAAAGCGGTAAAGAGTAGAAGCTAACTTTTTCAATTTCAACGTATTAATTAGTAATGTGCGCTTAAGCGCAGATTTATTGCCCGCAAATTTAGCATTTTTCTTCATAACTCACAAGTTTATAGGGGTTAAAACATAAACAGTGCCATTTTATAGCCTTGTATAGTCATAGAACAAACCGAAGGTATTAAAGGATTACGGTTTAACTTCTTTTGTTCAAAAACAGGTGTGCTTACCGGCAGTGAGCCGGATGGCAAACCGGAAAATGTCACAAAAGAAGGGATGAAGATAATGGCTGTCTTTTGTTATTGTGTTAAAAGTTGTTTATTTGTATAATTTTTCTCTCTTTACATTTGCATAAATAAGAACGAGTATTTATATTTGCGCGTATCAAAGATGATGTTTTATTTTCTTCTCTTTTTCCTACAATAAAACAAAGTCATCCGGAGGCTGAGAGGAAATTTCAAAAAATCGTTTTTGAGGTTTTCTCTTTTTTTGCATCCATACCGGTTAGGGCGCAAGGACGGGGAGGCCGAAATATAAACATAAGTTTAACCCATTAAATCCAATTAATTATGGCATTTAGAGCATCATTGGAACTTAACAACAAGGAGTTTGACGTCCTTTATTCCAACTACGAGTTCAGTCGTAACACCGACCCCAAGGGCATGCCCTCTTCAAGCGTGCTGGGCGGCCGTGTAAAAGCAACCATCGAGTCCACAGAGGACACCTCCGTAATCGAGGCCATGCTGAACAGCCCCTTCAAGCCCGTAGAAGGCAAGATCGTCTACAAGAAGACGGAGGAGGACGCTAAGATGAAGGAGATCCAGTTCAAGAACGCCTACATCGTCCACTACTCGGAAACTCTCGACGCGAACAACGAAGTGCCGATGACAATCACCATCACCTTCTCCGCAGAGGAGATCACCGTCGGCAGCGCGGCTCTCGACAACCGCTGGCCGAAGAAGTAACCCGTCGCATTTTTGGAGCAGACTCCTAATTAACGCACTTGTCAGGCCGTCCGACGGGCTTCCGCCGGACGGCTTTTGGCAAACAGCAGCAACCCTTCTAAAAAAACAATGCCGCCATGTCAGAACAGAACAAAGTCACCTTGGGAATCGCCGGCATATCCATGCCGTCATTCGTCCACCTGATGCTCAAGCAGCGCATCAACGAGCATCACTATTTCGAGATCACGCTGGATATCCAGAGCGCGGAGCTTTACGGCGTAGAAATCCCCACCGTATCCAAGGACTGGATCGGCCAGAAGGTCGTCATGGACTTCGGTGGCACGGTTTTCATCGGTGTCGCCACGATGGTCGGCCTTCACCGCTCGGGCGGCACGCACGGCCACATCAAGGTGTCGGGCTACTCTTCGACCTTCCTTTTGGAGTCCGACCACACCTGCGCCTCGTGGTGCAACAAGTCCCTCTCGGACATCGTGAAGGAGCTTGCCGACAAGAGCGGCGTGTCCGCCCTCGTGAACCCCGAGACCAAATCGAAGCTGGAGTACGAGTGCCAGTACGAGGAGACGAACTTCGGCTTTATCCAGCGTCTTGCCCGCCAGTACCGTGAATGGCTCTACTATGACGGTCAGAACCTTGTCTTCGGCAAGCCTCAGGGCGGTTCTGCCACCAAGCTGACTTACGGCGAGGAACTTTCCGTTCTTGACGTGTGCTCGCAGGCCCTCGCCCGTCCGGTCAAGGGCAGCTCTTACCATTCAGTGAACGACCAGACGTATAGCGGCCAGTCTCCCGATGCCGCCGCCGGCCAGAACAGCCTTGGCCAGTCCGCATTCGACTCCACACTTTCGCTGTTCACCTCTCCCGCCGTCCAGCGTGCGGAGCCTCGCATCGGCAACAAGGGGGAGCTTGACGCCTATTTCCAGCGCAAGCAGCAGAGCGACACCGCCGCCTCGAGCTTCGTCACGGGCGAGAGCGACTGCCACACCCTTACGGTCGGCAGCGTGATAGACGTGCACTCTGCCATCCATATGGGAATTGGCGTCCATGTGAAGAACAGCATCGGCACCTATATCGTCACCGAGATCACGCACATTGCGGGTATGGGCGGTAGTTACCAGAACTACTTCACGGCCCTCCCTTCCTCGATTCCCTCGCTTCCGTGCCCTGACGTCCCCCTTCCGGTTGCCCATACGCAGCAGGCGGTTGTCTTGAGCAACGACGACCCTAAGAAGCTGGGGCGCGTCCAGGTCCGTATGAACTGGCAGAGCGGTTCGATGCAGACCTCCTGGATACGCGTGCTTACGCCTGACGCCGGCACGAGCGACAAGGTGTCAACAAACAGGGGGGTCGTTTTCATCCCCGAGAAGGGTGACCAGGTTATGGTCGCATTCCGTTATGACGACCCCAACCGTCCGTTCGTGTTGGGCAGCCTTTTCCACGGGAAGTCGGGCACCGGCGGCGGCAGCTCTAACAAGACGAAGAGCCTGACAACCCGCAGCGGGTGTACAGTGACGCTCGATGATGAGAAAGGAAGCATTACGATGAAAGACAAGGAAGGCAACAGCTATGTGGCAGACGGAGAAGGAAATATCACTATCTCCGCTTCTAAGAGCATTACCTTGTGTGTCGGTGAAAACAGCGTCACAATTGATAGTGACGGCAATATATCATCAAATGCCCAAAAAGCCATAACAGAGTCGGCCGGTGAAAACATCGCCCAATCGGCAAAAAATATTGATTGCACGGCAAATGAAGCCTACAATATATCCAGTACCGATTTTACAGCCACAGGAAGCAGCAGTGCCTTGGTCAGCGGAACAACAAAAGCTACGGTAGATTCTTCCGGAACTACTGCGGTAACCGGAACAATCATTAAATTGAATTAGCAGTCTATGAGCAATGCCATACAACAAATAGCAGACAGGATGCTCTACCAATGGGAAGATGCAGTAGGAAAACCGGTCAAGCTAATCCGTATCGTCATACAGCCGGGAGACGAAAGTATGCTCGAGGCTTTCTATGACTATATGCTTGCCGTAGACAGCGAAGAGGAGGATATGGTATTCGTGATAGAACTTCCGTTCAGTTCCATCTCCGATTTCTCAAAAGATGTTGTGGCGTATATCGCACAACAGATAGAATACTGGAACCATTCGGAAAAGCCCGAAGAAATCGTCTCCGAGTATGTCGATTGGGTTCCGGACTATACGGTCGTGACGCAAGAAAACGAGGCTTCCGTCGCAGTCGCCAACTTGAACAGGCTGACAGAAGTCCTTGTGAGCGGAACCGATATGAAATGCAGTTTTGTGTTCAACCTGAAAAACACATCCGATTATGACGGATGCCGTGAATGGTTTGGAAAAGCCCTTGCCTTGCCGTTCCATCCGCAGATGGTATGGGGCATATCTGATATAAAGGGCTATGAACAGTTCGGTAAACTCATGGGCAGGCACTCCGATGACACGGAGTCCATTTATCCACCGATTGATTTGGGCGAAGCGATGGAACAACTCGCCGAACAAGCGGCGAATGAAGATAAAAGCGATCCGGCAGCTTCCAATTTCAGACTGGTGTTAATCAAACTGATGAACAGTGTGAAAAAAGGGAATGTGCCGGAGACGGAGAAATTCGCCAAGCAGTGCCTTGATATCGCTCTTGATAATGTAAAGAGAGATATCCACTGGATCAGCCAGTTTGTAACCGTATATACCATCCTGTATACCGACCAGTTGGCCCGTAAGGATTATAAGATGGCCATGTACTTTGCGGATAAAGCCGTGGAAGCCGCCGAAATCGGGGCAGAGAAATTAGACCCCTCGCTGGCTTGCAGATTGCTCGGCAACACCCTGTTGGGAAAGGCTTCCATCTATGTGCGGGAAACGCATTGGAAAGAGGCCGCAGAGACATACTATCGCGGTGCCGAAGCCTATTCGAAGTGCAACGACTATCTGATGCAGGGCGAATCACTGAGATTGAGCGGCTGGTGCCGGGAGAAAAATTATGAAAAGTCATTGGCTGCGGAGTGTTATGTGGAAGGGTTCAGGCTCTCCGACAAACTTTCCGCAGAGCTTGTCAGGAACTCTTCTTATCCTCTTCTGCTGTTAAGCCTGCTGAACTGTCAGGGACGCTCCAAACTGGTCAGCGATGATGAGATAAACGAGGTGCTGACCCGGATGTTCGGAGAGGGATGGGAGAATTATTTATATGAGTATAAAAGAAATTTAGGGAAATACAATGGCATGGCTGAACAACATATTCAGGAATCTTGAGAAGCTGTTCACGGATGCGACCGAATATGCCTACGCGAATCCCAAGGCGGGATACCTGGTAGTTATCCTCCTGCTTTTGATATGGCTTGCGGGGCTGATATTCGACTGGAAATGGAGCTATCTCAGGCCCGGAAGCTGGGGAGGAAATTTCTTGCTTGAACTGTTAGGACCAGCCGGGTTCCGTTTTTGGCTCGGGGTCATAATCGTGATTGCCATCCTTGCATCCACTTATTTGTATTTTCGGATTAAATAACGACTTAAATAAAGACGGCTATGGCAGACACAGGTTATTTCGATAGCGTGAGTGCGAATCTTAAGGCGGGCATCGGTGCGCAAGCCGAGGGCATCGCAAACGGTGTGACGGCGAACTCCGAGGCCGGTGTTTCTCCGTCAGTGAACGCCCTCGACACGGGCGTGAAGGCTGCTGCTGCCATCAGCGGTCTTGCCGACGGCTTGAGCGAAGCTGCCATGCTTCCCCTGTTGGGAGCAATGGGTATGAAGGGGCAGGCCTGCCTCCCCATTTCGAAGCAGCTCGATCCCGTCATCGGTGTGGACATCCATCTTGTGAACATCCCCCCGTCTCCTGTCGTCCCTATGCCACATCCCTATGTGGGCGTGCTTCTCCGTCCGCAGGACTTCATCGCCGCCGCAGTGTCTTCGTTCATCCCTCCACCCCCTACGGTGGAAGAGGCCGGTAGTGCCGACGCTGCGAAACTCGCCGAGGTCGGTCACACGGTGCTGACCATGGTAGTGGGGATGTTGGGAGCCACCGTCAAGATCGGGGGCTTCATCCCGCGCGCCGTGGCTTCCACACCTACGCAGAGCGTCCCTCACATCCCGATGGGGGCCGGCTGGGCTGCTCCCTCTGCTGCGATTCCCAAGAACAACGGCCACGCTTTTATGGGGAGCCTTACGGTGCTCGCCGATGGTATGCCTCTCTCGGGCGGCGGTGCGCATCTGCACCTTGACTGCAACGATCTCGGCATCCCGAGCGTACACAAGGTTCCGGGCCTGTTCCTGCCCACGGGTGTCATCAACCCGATACCACCCGCGAAACAGATACTCACCAGCCCTGTTCCCGTGCCCGTCAACCCGATGGCCGCTCTCACACGCAAGTGCAAGGGCGCGTTGGGCCGGTTCTACAAGAAAAAGACCCAGAAGATAGCAGACAAACTGCACAGCAAGGTCAACAATAAGATAAAGAGCAGCTCCCTGAAAGGGATGCTCCACAAGGCCATCTGTACCGTTACGGGACACCCCGTAGACGTCGCAAGCGGTACTTTCTTCACCGACGAAGAAGACTTCTGGCTGGACGGCCCCGTGCCGCTCTCCTGGGAACGCACGTGGTACAGCCGCAGCGACTACCGCGGTCCTCTCGGCAACGGCTGGCACCATGCCTACGACATGGGTATCGTGGTGGAGCCTGAAGAGGGCACGCTCACGCTACGCATGAGCGACGGCATACCCGTGACGTTCCCGTTGCCTACTGCGGGCAAGCCTTCGTTCATCCTGTCCGAGCGCAAGGAGGCGCGTCTGGAGGGTGACGGCGGCTACTGCGTGTGGGATATGGCAGAAGATCTCTACTACCGCTTCACTCGCCGCGAGTACGACTCTGTTCGTCTGCTGGAAAGCGTCACGGACTGCAATGGGCTTGGTATCCGCTTCGGTTACACCCGGGAGGGATGGCTCTCGTCCATCACCGATAGTGCCGGACGCGAGCTGCGTGTCAGGCACGACACGCGTAGCGGGCGCATCCTTGAGATATGGGGTCCGCACCCTGATGAACCAGGAAAAGAGATTGTCCTCGCCTCCTACGAATACGATGCCGACGGCAACATGACCCGGCAGCGCAATGCCGTGGGTGACACGATGTCCTACGAATATGCCGGACGTCTTATCGTGAAGGAGACGTGGCGCAACGGCCTCTCGTGGTACTTCGAGTATGATGGCACGGGCATCGGCTCTCGCTGTGTCCACACCTGGGGCGACGGCGGCATCTATAACCACAAGCTGACCTTCCGCGAAGATGTTACCGAGGTGCTCGACAGCCATGACGCGCTTACGGTGTACCACCACCGGAGCGGCCTTGTGTGGAAGAAGGTGGACGCCAACGGCGGCGAACACCTTTGGCGTTACAACGACAGCCGTCAGCTCCTCGAACAGACCGACCCGTTGGGTAACAGCACCCTGTACAAATACGACGTTTGGGGCAATTGCACCGACAGTTCCGATCCTTGCGGTGGAAGCGTCAGTGCCGTCTATCCCAAGAAGGGCGACCTGCGTAACCGTCCTATCTCCGTGACGACCCCAGACGGAGGCACGTGGGAGTTCGGGTACAACCGCTCGGGCAACCTTGTGAGCCGTACCAACCCGGAGGGGGCGGTCACGAAGCTGTCCTACAGTGACGGCCTCGTGTCCTCGGTGAAGGACCCCTACGGTGTTGTGACTAAACTCGCCTATGACCGTTTCGGCAACCTGACGGAAGCCACCGACAGCCGGGGCAACACCTCCCGCTACGGCTACGACCTGCTCGGCCGTTGCGTGCACGTGACCAACCCCAAGGGCGCGGTGCAGGAAAGGGAATACGACCTTATCGGGCGCGTGACGCACGTGCTTGACTTCGACGGCAACGATATACACCTGTCCTACGACGGGATAGACAACCTGACGGAGTACAGTGACAGCGTGCAGCGCGTGGAGTACGGCTACTCGGGTATGTGGAAGCTGACTCGCCGCCGCGATTCCCGTGGTGTCGTTCTGTTCCGCTACGACCGTGAGGAGCGTCTGTGGGGCGTGGTCAACGAGCGTCTTCGCACCTACGAGTTCGACCTTGACGCCATCGGCAACGTCACAGCAGAGAAAGGCTTCGACGGCGAAGTGCGGCGATACCTGCGTGACCGCGGGGGCCGTGTCGTGCGGGAGACGCTTCCCTCGGGCACGGAGCGCGAATACAGCTATGACGCCTGTTCGCGTGTGGCGCACGTATCTTACCCGACCTCCGACGCCCCCGCCCAAAGCTATGCCTACGGCCTTTCCGGCAGGCTTGCGATGGCTTCGCGGGGAGACAGCACGGTCGAGTTCGCCTACAACTCCCTCGGCCTTCCGATACAGGAGACAGCCGACGGCAATACCATACTGCGCACCTACGACCAAACCGGCAGGATACTGACGCTTGAGAGCACATCGGGTGCCTCGCTGCGCTATACCCGTAACTCCTACGGCGAGTTGGAGGGGTTCTCCGCTACGGACGGAACCGACGCCGACGGCGCGGGCACGTGGGAGTCCTCCCATCGCCACGACACGCTGGGCTTCGAGGTGGAGCGCATTCTCCCGGGCGGTGTCGTGCGCTCGTTCGCATACGACGACATCGGCCGTCTCGTGGATGCCCGCACACGCAAAGACGCGCGTACACGGCATACGCGCCGCTACCGCTGGGGCGTCGCAGACAGGCTGCTGTCCGTGGATGACAGCAAGTATGGCGAGATCCACTACTCATATACCCCAACTGGTCAGCTTGACAGGGCTGTGTACCCTGACGGCAGCGAGCGTTGGCGAAAGAGCGACGCGCTGGGCAACCTGTACCCCGACCCTGACATGAAGGTACGTCGGTATCTGAGTGGCGGCCGTCTGGAGCAGGACGGCGAGTGGCATTGCGAGTACGATGCGGACGGTAATCTGACCGAACGATACCGTGGAACCGGAAAATGGCTTGACGGCAAGAAAGAGCGTTGGAGATACCGATGGAATGCCGACGGCTCGCTTGCAAAGGTTGTTCGTCCCGACAAGAGGGAGGTGGAGTTCACGTATGATGCGCTGGGGCGCAGGCTCAGCAAGAGTTTCGGCACGGTTGTCACCCGGTGGATTTGGAATGGCAACGTCCCATTGCACCAGTGGCGGGAGTACCGTGAATACTCTTTCGCGGAAAACCGTTGGCATACCGACCCTGAACGCTGCGACATGACGGTGTGGCTCTTCGACGAGGAGTCATTCGTGCCAATGGCGATGCTCAGGGGCGGCAAATCCTACTCGATACTGACCGACCAGCTCGGAACACCGACAGAGGCATACGACACTGAGGGTAACGAGGTGTGGAGCCGAGTGCTCGACATGGACGGTAACGTCATTGAGGAGACCGGCAATAAGGGCATGATACCGTTCTTGTTCCAAGGACAGTATTATGACCGGGAGACGGGGTTGGCGTATAACAGGTTCAGGTACTATGATCCAAAGATTGGGGCGTATATATCGCAGGACCCGATTGGATTGGCGGGTGGAATACTCAATCTGTATGGGTATGTTGATGATACCAATGCATGGATTGATGTATTGGGATTACTAAGACGTCCACATATAAGGAAATCTACAAGACAACAAATAGAGAGTAAGGCAAGGGTTAACAATGGTGTCTTTTTAGATGCCAATACTTCTAAACCAATTCCAGGAGGAAAACGTAGGCAATATTCAGTTGCGGATGGACAATACGATCTTGGTCACAAAAAAGGACATGAACATTGGAGGCTCGTTAAAATTGCAGAGAAGAGAGGATATACTCAAAAGCAATTTAATGATTGGATTAATAAACATCCTAATTGGTTCCAAATAGAAGATCCTATGGAAAATCAATCTCATAAGTACGAGAAAAAAAGAAGGAAGCCAAGTTATAAATAAAAATATAAGTCGAATATGAATTATTTAGATGAAGATGAATTATTTGATCTTTTTGAAGAAAAAGATTTCTCAAAGATTGAAGATTTTGTAAAGAAATATGGTATTAATGCTGTCGACCGAGATGGCAGAGATTTATTGATGAACTTCATAATAGAAGGTGACAAGAATAATGCATTAAAGTTGATAAATGCATATAAAAATCAAGGATTGAATATTAACAATACCGATTTTGCAAATTGGACACCACTTCATTTTGCAGTTCAAGAAGGAATGTTTTCTATTGTAGAAAAGCTGATTGAATCAGGTGCATTAATTAACGAACAGGAAGAGTATGGTCGAACACCATTATTTATAGCTTTATTTGATAGATTGCCTAATAAAATGGTAAAATATCTTGTAGAACACGGTGCAGATATAGATATTGTCAATAATGAGGGTATTTGTGCTCGTCAATTTTTAAACAAAAGCCTTGAAAAATGGATTAAACATCAATGTTAGTACCTATGTCTTATACAAAACAGAATGGACACCAACTTCGAAGCCAATTCGCTATTGGTGAATACCTTTGATACTGGTGTATTCGGGGCTATCAGACACTATGCAATAAGGTTAAGCAAACTGTGTAGTACCAAACGGTAAAAAGATGGTTGCCAATATCAACAAACTGTTGAACTGCTAACCGTTAACAAATCCGATACATTAAAGCGAAGCAACCCATTGTGATTGCCTCGCTTTAATGATATATTCCGATTTAGAAGATTCTCCTTACATTGCTACGGCATACATCACTTTCGCATATAACGAGTTTACCGGATGCACAGAATAGCGGTAAGTATCGGTATCTTCATCGTAAGTCTCAGGCAGAATGTGACATTATCCCAATCAGCATTGTTCGGGTTATTCACATATCCGACAAACACCCCATGAAATGACGTTTTATAAAGAATACAGCCTGTAAATTGATTTTGTTCTAATTTATTGGCTATAAATTTTTAATTGATTGTTTGTTAAGTTCATGGAAAAACGCTATTTTTGCGAAATATGATATCCTTCTTCTTCTCTTGAAAGCGGTTCTGCTGCTTTAACCAAGACGATGGTTTTGGTTTCACCATAAAATACCAAGAACAGCATGGCAGAATTAAGGGCAACCGTGTGCTTGCAAGAAAAGGATATAGAAGTGATTTCATCACATATTGAATTTAGTCGCAAGACAGATACAAAAGGAAGACCGGTGACGAATGTTACCGGCGGTCGTATTACCATCACCATTGAATCGACCAAAGAAACCATCCTTCTTGAAGCGATGGTGAACAGTCCCTTCAAGGCTATAAGCGGCAAGGTGATATATTACAATACTGAAGACAATTCGGTATTTCGTGTTGTGGAGTTCAAGTATTCGTACATTGTACACTATAAGGAAGTTTTCAATGTCGACAGGAAACGTCAGATGTACTCTACCATCACGTTTTCTGCCGACATTATTATGATAGGAGACGCATACTTGAGTAATCAATGGTAAAAATGGATGTCTATTCAGGTATAAATGCGGATCGGGCAGTTATAACGGGACAGGGCCGTCGGCAGACCGGAACGGAAAAATCCCCCTGTCCGGTTGTCACAACCAAACAAAGGGAAAAGGTTAAATATAAATTGTATCAGGCAGCCTTAGGAGCATCCTCATACCCGGTAGACGGTGTTCCGGGTGCGGTGTTTGAGCGTTCAGCCTCTTTGAGACTTTCGTCAATCTTTCGCTGCAGTTCCTTGCACTCCAGTTTGAACCTTGCCAGTTCTTCGGCCTTGCCCCATTTGCGGCCAACGATGTCCTGCAATACCGGGATTTCGTTTTCAGCCCGCTCTACCGCTTTCTGCTGCTTCTCGATAAGTGAGGGCAATTTGCCCAATGCGCCTTGCGGATAGAGTGACGCATCCACGAAGCCGAGAGGTAATGCACCGCTTAGCCCGCATTGGTATTTCAGTCCGCTTATGCCCTCGACAAAGAACGTGTTACGCTCGAATGCCCCATTCATATTATACTCGCTACGCACCAACAGGTCAAGCCCTGCATAAGTGCCGACAGTGCCGTATGCTCCGCTGCGGTAGGTCTTGGATATACGGTGCAGTTCACGCCCGATTTCCTCGGCAGTCGCTTGCGGCAGGTTCAGAAGCATCGTTGCCTTTGTAACCTTGTACGAGGTAATGTATTCCAAATCCTTTGTGAAACAATCCTTTGTGCGCTTCGCTTTTTCAATATCCTCACGAAAGGCGGCAATCTTACGCTCGGCGCGGATGCGTTCTTTCTTGAAAATGGCCTGTTCCTTTTCAAGCTGCATAATCTTATTGTCGAGTTTGGCTTTGTTCAACAGGTCGGTATTGCCGGAGAGGATAGCGATAAATTCGGTGAAGTTCATACCGCTGTTCTCGTCCATGCCGCCCTCGTCGATGCGGCGCACTGCGATTGTGCCGTTGTTGATTTGAGATATGAACATCTGCTTGTTTTTAAGCAGGTTGAACTTATAAGCGTCAAGTGTCTTTTCCGTGCCGTAAATTATAATGTCAACCACGTTGTCGCCCCATAGTTTAACCGTATTGCCTTTTCTCACTGCACGCCCATTCCGCTGCTCCATATCGGCAGGTCGATCGGGTAGGTCAAGGGCATTACTGCCCTCTTCCCCCCTCAGAACCGTACGTGAGGGTTTCCCCTCATACGGCTCAAGCTTTTCAAAGTCTCTGTTCGTGTGCAGAGACCGGCTCATCCTACTTCTTGTTTCCATTGTTTTTTACGGGATAATTTGAAACATTCATCATGAACCAACATATTGCATTTCCGTCCGTCTTGTACGGTCGGCATTACATTCCATGCCTTATACGTGTCAATCGGTTCACCACATATCGGACATTTCCGACCTTGCTTTTCCCATAGGTAAAGCAGGGATTTACGTCCTTTCAGCGTCACAAGCATCTTTGACTTCATTCTTTTATTGAAGTACAGGCGGCAGTCTGCGTCAAACGGATTCATGTCCCCCTTTATCTGCGTATATTGCAGAAAAGGAAACGAAGATGCCAGTTTCAACAAGGTAAGTTGGTCTTCTTTGCCGTTTGATTTCTTGAACTTAGCCGCAAAAGTCCAGCTGTTCCCTTGGATATTGTGCCAATAGCGGTCTTTTATCCACCGTTTCCCTTTCTTGGAATGACGGCGTTTAGCCCATTGCCACAAGGCGAGAAATATCTGATGGTCGATTCTGTGAAAAGAATCACGTGTCGCCCCATGCTGATAATATGCTCCCCATCCTCGAATTTTAGCATTCAACATCCTGATTAATGATTCCTGCTTGCAACCCTTATGACCTTTTGTTACCTTACGGATATTCTCCATAAAACGTTTTTCGGCTTTCTTGGTCGGCTTGGTCAATATTTCATTGCCGAATTTGCGGATGTTGAAACCGAGAAAATCGAAGCCGTCATGGATATTGGTTATCACCGTCTTTTCTTCTGATAAGGTCAGACCTCTTTCAGACATAAAGTCGGCTACCAATGGCTTGATTTCCTTTTCAAGTGTTTCACGGTTCTCGCAGGTAATTATAAAGTCATCAGCGTAACGGACAAGATTCACCATTGGCGAATATAACTTACCTTTGATTCTAACTCGTTTATATTTCTCTGCAAGGACTTTCTGCAATCCGTCCAATGTCATATTGGCAAGCGTGGGAGAGATAATGCCACCTTGTGGCGTTCCCTCCTCTGTCGGGAACATCTGTTTGTTGAAGATATAGCCGCATTTCAACCATTTTCGGAGTATTGCCTTGTCCATAGGGATGTTGGCAAGCAGCCATTCATGGCTGATATGGTCGAAGCACCCCTTTATGTCGCCCTCCAAAATCCATTCGGGAGAATAGCCTTTTCGGAGAATGTTATGGCATTGCATTACCGCGTCCATACAGCGGCGTTCCTTGCGGAAACCGTATGAACGTGAGTCGGCTGTTGTTTCCGACACTGGTTCCAATGCCATAAGGTAGAGTGCTTGCATGGCTCTGTCTTTCATTGTCGGTATTCCCAACGGTCGCAGTTTGCCATTACTCTTTTTGATGTGGACTCTTCTCAATGGCTTCGGCTGGTAGCCTCTGCGTTTGAGTTCGCTTATCGCTTGTATTTTTGCTTCGGGTTTCTCCCATGTTTCCATGTCCACTCCGGGGGTGTTGCCACCTCCGTTAGAAGTAACTCTCTTTACGGCTAAGGCTTTTGCGTAAAAAGAGTGGGTCAGCGTCCACTGCAAGGCTTTCACCTTGTTGTATCTGCCTTCCTTCTGAGCCTTTACAATTCGTGCTTGTAGCTTTCTGACAGCCAACTCCGCTTTAGTCCAGTCTATTCTGTCCCAAAGTGTTTGTTGATTGTCAGCAGGCGCACACGATGTCTTGTTTTCGTTCATTTGCTTTCCTCCTTTTGAAAGTTCTAAAAGTTAATTGTAAAGAATCACCATTTGACAACATTCGGTTTGATTGCCTACCTAATGTCGTCACAGAAGTCTGCCCACTTTCGTGTCGGATGATGTCGCCCACATCAGCCCGTGATGTCGGTTCAATCCGTATCCGCTCCATTACAGAACGGCGTTCGCTTTTTCTGTTATCTTATACCTGCACACCATTCGGCTTTCATTGCTGTCAGCTTACCTGTCATTTTTACATGACAGGAGATAATACAGGCTTACCATGTTCCACATAGATAACTAACGGATAGGTTAGGTTCTGTCTCATCCTCCGGCGGTGCTTATATCCGTGTAATCCTACCATGGAGAGGATTAACCGACCGCTTCCCTTTTGGGTAGAGTGTGCCAGTATCTTACACTCTTTCGTGACATTACGAAGTTTACTAACAGTTCGCTTGCGCTAACCATACTATCCAACCTCGCCACTCTACGGTATGATACTAACCGTACTTGACTTCCCCTCACGGTTCTGTCTTGTCTTGCGAAAGTGTACTTTGTCCCGACCGCTTAATACAACATTAGGGTGCACCGGTCGGTAGGCTACCGCTGACGGAACAGCGGGTTAAAACTGATACCCGTAAGTATCATTCCAACAATTATCTATGCGACTTCATGTCGCACCCAGGGTATCTCAAGATGATGCACTGCCACAGCCCTTTGTTGGGCGTTAACGCCTGTACCCAACATGGTAGTGCTGCCGAAAAGCACACGCACCTTGCCGTTGTTCATGTCCTCGAACAGCCGTTTCCTTGCCCGCTCGGTCGTGGCGCACTGGATAAACTGTATCTCGTCAGCCGGAATACCCAACCGCACCAGTTTCTCCTTGATGTCGCTGTAGATGTTCCATTCGTTCGGCTTGTACGTGGAAAGGTCACTGAACACGAACTGCGTGCCCCGGTTGGCATTCGAGCGCATATAATAATCATAGATGGTATTTGCGCAAATGGAGGCCTTGTTTCCGGCATCGTCACTGAACTTACCGCCTAACAAACGCATATCGAGAGCCATTTTTCGGGCTACGTTAGTGGCAATCAACATCTTCGCCTTATCGAGATTGTCAGGCTCGGGTGTATCAAGACCCAAATCCTCCCACTGGCCGCTATGTGCAAAGGAAACCAGCCGTCCAATCATTTCCTCCTGTTGGATAGTCGGTGCATGAGAGAGGAAACGCACGTTCTTCTCGGGTGCATCGAGGTTTATCATATCGGCAGTGCGATAATCCGTGATTTCCCGCAAAAACATAGCCAGTTCCGGCACTTTGATGTAGGTGCGGAAACGCTCTTTGCGCTTGATTGCACCTGTCACGTTCAGCTCATAGTCAGCGGTCTTTTGCGTGAATATCGCCGCCCACGCATCGAAGCACGAAATCTGCTGACGCTGCAGTTCGTGTGGTCTAAGGTACTTGAACATCACGTAAAGTTCAGTTAAAGCATTTACGATTACCGTGCCCGAAAGAAATGTCGCGCCGAGGTCGCGCCCTGTGCGGTGCTGAATATCGCGAATGGCGAACAACAGGTTCATTGATTTTTGGGAACCTTGTATGTTACCGATACCTGCTACTCTTGAATGCCTTGTCTGAAACATCAAGTTTTTGTGCGAGTGCGATTCATCGACAAATATGTGGTCTATGCCCATTGAATGGAAATCCACAGTTTCATCTTTCTTTTTATTGATTTTCATCCGTAACCCCTGCAGTTTGGCCGAAAGGTTCTGCTTGCGCTTTTCCAGCCCCTTTTGCATCTTGCCGCTACGGTAGCGCATCGTGGATTTTTCCAGAACTTCCAGATTGCGCTCAACATCGCGAAGTTCTTCCGTGAAGATGTCAATCATCGTTTCCTCCGACTGGGGTATTTTGGCGAACTGGTCGTGTGTCAGGATGATACAATCCCAATTGTTGTTTTTTATCTTGGAAAACACCTCTTTGCGGTTGGCAGGGGTAAAATCCTCTTTTCCCGGATAGAGTATCTTCGCTGAAGGATAAGCCTTGCGGAACGTATCGGCAATCTCGTGAACATTGGCTTTAAGTCCAATAATCATTGGCTTCCGCACCAATCCGAGACGTTTCATTTCGTAGGCAGCGACACACATAATCATCGTCTTGCCTGTACCTACCTCGTGCCAACAGATACCACCGCCGTTTTGTTTAATCATCCAAATAGCGTCTTTCTGCGAGGGATAGAGGCTGTCGTATGGGAACTGCTCGAAAGAAAGTCCGGGAAAAGTCTGCACCGAACCGTCATAATGCGGACGGACATAGCAGTTGAAACGCTCGTTGTACACTCTTGCAAGTTCGTTGCGTACCTCTGCCGGTTGGTTATCAAGCCATTCATTGAAACGAGTTCTTATCTCTTGGATTTTGGCCGCCGCTTCCTGTATGGCTTCCTCGTCCGGCACACGCACCTTGTCACCGTTGCGCTCTATCTCTTTCGTGATTTCGGGTACGGTGTCCTGTAAGGCGTGTACGAACAATTCCTCACCGTTGTAATTACGCACGGAATAGGTGTTGTAGGCTATGGGGGAATAGCCTTGCAGACGCACCAAATAGGTGTCGTTCACATCGAAGTACATCACATCGGTTGCCGTTCCGAAAAGTTCCGCTGCAAACTCAGCATACAAAGCCGTGTCAATCCAACGCTCGCCCATGTTGATATCGAGTTCTTCAAACGGTATCGGTTCGGGTACGGCGGCTTCCAACGCTTCAATGGCGGCTTCCGTCCACTCCTTTCTTTTGTCCGAGAGGTCGGGCAGACAGGAAACAATCTCCTTGCACTTGTCTATGACATTGCCAGCAAGGAAACTGCCTTTGTGTTCCCATGCGTCACGGACGGGATTATAGAAAATTTCACCTTTGAGGTCGCCGACAATCCCGTCCTCGTCCTGTGCGGTGGTCTGTATCAGATAATCCATATCCACACAGCCGTAAAAGTTCAGACTGCTTGCCAACGCTTCGGCAGGGGTCAGTTTCCTGTCGGTGTCTATCCTCTTAAATGCTATGGGTTCGCGCATGATGTCGGCTTTGAGAATGTCCTTGCCGAGCTGCATTTCAATCGTAAACACCTCTACTCCGAGACTGTCAAGCATAATAAACTCCCTGTTGTCGTTGGCATGGAAACAGCCCCATTTGGCAACAAAAGCGTCATACAACGCATTCAGCCGTTCACGCAAATGCGGTTGCTCCGTTTGTTCCGCTTGTTCCTTTGCAGACAGTTCAAAGTATGCTTTGCGGATGGGAAAATAGTCGTTTGCCCTGTCCGTGTTTACCTTGCCCTCGTCCACTGGCACGAAATCAACGGCCACTTCTTCATAATGGCTTGACTTGCGGAAACTGACAACACCCACCTGTCCCTCAAACGTTACCATTGCGCCGTCTTTCATCCATTCGACCATTGGTTCGGTATAGGCACGTCTGCCTCTGTTCGCTGTCTCAACAGCCATGCTGCCGAAAAGCGACATCTGCGCCGGAGCTTCGCCGCCCATGAAAAGCCCTTTGCGGAAATAGCGGTCGAAATCATGCTTGAGCAGTGCCGAAAGGTATTGAGACATGGCATTTTCATCGCCAAGCCACTGGTACTTGCGTACATACTTGCCGTACTGGTTCATCACAATGCGGCTTCCTGTCGCCAATGCAGTTTTGGGCATGGTGAAAATCCGGTTGGTGTTCTCTGTCATTGTTCCTGCGGTCTCGACCTTTTCCTTATAGGTCTGCAAAAATGACCGCTCACGGAGCGACAATGACGCTTTGTGTGTATGCTTTTGGAATACAAGCAAGTCACTGCCAACCTCGATACCGCCTGTCTGCATGAAAAGCGTGTCCGGCAGACGGATTGCACTAATCAGGTCGGCATTGTTTACGAGGTACTCGCGCACGAACTTGTTGCCTGCCGTGTCCGCTATACCCCTTGATGTGATAAAAGCCAGCAGACCGCCCTCATTCAACAGCTCCATAGCCTTGACAAAGAAATAATTGTGTATCGTCTTGGTTGCCTGTTCGTATGTGCCGCCTTTCCTCCAAAGCTCCGCATCGAACACACGGAAATTCCCGAACGGGATGTTAGACGCTATGACATCGAATTTCGTATGCTCGAAATCCATTTCGCCGATTGTCTCAAATCCGCCTGTACTTGTTATCGTATCGTCATACAACAACGAGAGTATCAGCCCAGAAAGATGGTCTTTCTCAATGGCGTAATCATACGTATCTGACATTGCCACAGGCAGGAAACCGCCAATCCCTGCGGACGGTTCGAGGAATGAGTGCATTCGCAGATTGTTTTGCTTGAACGTCGTGTGTATCTGCCTTGCCACTGCATCGACAATGAATTTCGGTGTGTAAAACGCTGTCAGGACGGATGCCTTGATGCTCTCTGTGACGGCTTGACGCATCGGTTCAGTGAAATAGGGATATGCGCCGATAAGCTCCTGCAACCTACGGACTGGTTCATCCATGTTGCCGCCAATAGGTCGGTCTGTGCCAATGTTCAATACTTCCTTGATGCCTCCGAAACCCGAATACCGGGATAGTACGGCTTTTTCCTCTTGGGTGGCCTTTCTGCCCTGCATCTTGATTTTCATTGCAGTTTCGATGGCTTCCACATTTGCCACCAGTGATTTCAACTTGTCGTAACTCATATTTAACCTTGTTTTGTTTCCCTTTGTTCGGCCTGTTCGACCGCCGGGATGATTTTTTCTGCATTCTAAGGTGGCAGGAGCAATCGGACAATGCTGAAGCGGAAAAATACGCTCGACAACGGAGAGGAAGATTTTTACGCCTCACTCGCGGCAGAATGCCGGCATTGGCAAGATTGTGACGGCCGGTTACCTTTGCGGAAAAATTCAATCCCCGGCAGGTTGCACAACTGCGGAAAAGCGGTCAATGGAACAAGTAGAAAAGGATGAATGGAATAATATAACCGGAGTGCTAAAACGGGGAAACGGACAGCCAGGACGGACTTCACAGCGGACTGTCTTGGAACTGCGGAGGGCAATATTCATATCGTCCTCCGTAACTCCAAGTCTGTCCGCGTCCGTCCTTTTGCAAAAGCGGCTTGGCGCACTTTATGTAACGTGTTACACAAAATGCGCAAGCGGCTTGAGGCAAACTGTCCGCACTATATCGGGGGCGCAAGGTATAAAAGGGAATGGCAAAGTAAAAAGGGACGGCGACAGGTCTGAAGCGGGGAAATATCGTTGAAGATTGTATTTTTTTAATGTTATGAACATATTATTCAGCAAATTAGTTGTATCTTTGTGAAATCATAGAAACGGATGAAATGAAGACTTCTATACAGATAGCAAAAATAAAGGCAGTGGTACTCTACATCATGCAGAGTTTCACTCAGGGAGTGGACTACATAAAGTTGTTCAAAATACTCTATTTTGCCCAACAGGATCATCTTGTGAAATATGGCAAGGTGATTGTCGATGATTCCTTCAGGGCATTGAAGCACGGTCCCGTGCCTGCTTATACCTATAAGGCTCTGCAAATAGCAGAAGGCAAACCTTTGGACGGAGATTTCAACGCGTTCCTTTCAGGTATAGAGGTTCGTGACAAGAAAGTATATACTTCCGCTACTCCCGATATGGATTACATATCTGGTGCCAACAAACGTTGTCTGGATGCCGCTATCGCTAAATATAAGGATGCAGACCCTTATGATCTGTCCGACTTGTCGCATGACTCGGCATGGGAAGAAGCTATGACCCGCATTCAGGATGATCCTCAAAAGAACTTTATTACCATTATAGATATAGCCCGGGCAGGAAAAGCAACCGAAGACATGGTAGATTATATCCGCGAAAAGCAGATTGTCAAGAACGCTTTATCTTAAATCAAATGGACGATAAAACCGGTGCATTGGAGAAGCTGAAAGCTGCAATGGCCAAAGCTGAGCAAGTAGATATGTCATCAGTCAAAATTGGTGACATTATTTATGTCCCATTAGACGAAGAGGACGGACTGATACTGAAAGACGGATATAAAGACCGTAATAAATACATCGTCATTATCGGCTTTACTCCGGAAGGTGTTGCCATCGGTGCCTTGCTGATAAATTCGGAGATAGACTCTTCCAAGAGGTCAGAGGAGTTGTTAAACTGCCAGTATCCTTTGATGGTACGCAATTATCGCGATATTCTGGATTATGACAGTTGGCTGGACTGTTCCGATATATTCGAACTTTCAAAATCTAAAATCACGGAGAAGAACGGCAAACTGAAAGGTTGCCTGATTTCCGAAGACAGGGAACGAGTGATAAAATTTCTGAAAGAGACGGATGTGTTTGATAATGTCACTAAAAGGCGTTATGGTATAATAGAATAAGGACATTGAATTGCAGGAAATGGATAAAACAGATTTGGATATCAGAATTGCAGGGAAAGAATCTTTCCTATTGGCAAATGACGGCTTGTATTTAGGCAGATTGTCATTGAGTACATCCGTTCCGGATTCCATATCGAACAATAAGGGTATATATGGAAATGACTATTCGGCCATATCCTTCAAAAACCCATATTCCATATATGGCAGTCCCGGTTCATCCCTAAGCCCATATAATCCAAATACATTAACTCCACTGGTTATTTACTTAAGAGGTGAGAAAGCAGGCTTTTTATCCAAGAATGTGAATTTCGCAGACCGTGTGGACCCGGATGGGCTTAATGAATGGATGATACGTCAACGATTGTACGATTAATTTTCTTCCAGACACATATATAAGTCCCCAACCATTGGGGACTTATTTTTTTTGAGTCAAATTTTAAGACTGTGGGAGCTATCAGCCGATACTATATCAGGGGTTCGGAATGATGCCGGTTCTGACTTGTTTGCCCTCACGGTACAATGAGATTTCTCCGGGCTTGAAGCCCATTTCTCCCAAAGCGATGTTTCGGATATAGTCACGGTACTCTTTGCCTGAAAAGTTCTTGCCGCACAGGTTATTGAAAAACATGGGCATTGAAAATCCGTCGGTGCTTGACAGCACCGTTATACCATTCTGTCTGATTTCATCTTTCATATATTCTTTTATTTCATTGTTTTGTTTACGGTCTTTGATTCTTGGTGGCTGTCATAGAGGTTTGTTACTGCCAGTCCATTCGCTGTAGCCTTACGGCAAGTGTAAAACGTGCCGCCCTTAGGTTTGCCGTCATACCAGGCGATAAGTCGCGAACTGTGAATAACCATATAGTCGTTGCGCCGAAGCAAACAGCCATGATAGTAGTGCTCGCTCAGAATGAGAACATCATCCGAACTGCGCAGGATGTTATCATATTTGGCTTTCATCGCATCGCTCCACCGTTCGGTCTGTCCGCGATACGGTATCACGGCAATCAGTTGCAGGTCTGTCAAATCCGGTTGTAACGAGAGAACAACTTCCGCTGCCAGCAAGTCAAACCCCATAGCCATACCGCAGTAGAAATGACGGTAACCGTCAGTGTACGCCTTGATTATCTCTGCCTTTAATTGCCGCTTCAGTTGCTTCCAATACAGGAATGGAATGTTACGGTGTCCGCTGAAGCAGACGGACACTGCCTTGTCATACTTTGTTTGGGTCATATTATTTCACTTTGTAATGAGTTCTTGCAAGGAATACACCTCCGAGTACATTGGCACCAAGATTTTCCAACTGGTTGGCATAGATGGCATAACTCAATCCTTTGGTTATCACATCGTCAAAGATTACCACCATCTTGCCGTTAAAAAAAGCCGAGTCAAACTCAACGACATTAGTCTTGCGGACTTCTTTTTCCGCTTTGCGGTTCTCGTGAATGGCCAGTCTCCCACCACATACCGATACATGGTCGTAGCCATTGATGGCTCCGGTCAGTTCGCACACCCTCTGACAGAATGCTTTGTAGCGTATCTCGTTTTTCTCGCCGGTGGATGCAGGCACGGGAGAAAACACGATACTGTTGCATGATGTGCCGTAACGTTCGGTCATGGCGGCTGCCGTGCGTTGTGCCACTTCTTCGTAAGCCCGTCCATCCTTGAAATCAAATACCATCTTGCGGTCGGCTATCTCACGTTCTCCCACGTTACGTATGCGCGCAGGGAAATATTTGCAGAACCATGTTTGCGGTTTATCCAACTGCTTTTGAAGTTCAATGTCTATCATCTTTGCCATAACTCTGATTGTTTTTTCCCCTCTTTTTGAAGGCTGTTCAGCCTGTGGAGGGATATTTTCTGCCATCAACTGCCGCACAAGACTACCAATCAGACAAACCGGGAACAAGAAATACACTGTGACGTGTCAGAGGAAGATTTTTTGTTCCAACTACAGTGGCGGTTTGGCGTTTGGTGAGGGCGGCTTACTTTGCGGAAAATATGACTGTCACAGAGCTGGCTGGCAAGTAGAGAATTGAATGAATACCGGAATTTTGCTAATTTTGCGGTTTTAAAACAGAAATGATAATACGCAATGGAACAACGACATACCGGAGGCATAAACTGTAATGACCGGTTAACGGTGGCTGTTTCATTCAAATAAAACAGGGATGAGTGCAAGGCTATTGTTCATACTTCTGCTCTGTGTCATCGGGGCATTGTGCCATATCATCGGCTACTGGCGGGGATAAGCCGGGGAAGCGGCATTCGCTGCTGCGCGGATGGCCGACAAGGAAGAAGAACGCGACTGGTACTGCCGTCTGGCGGTAATGGCCGGTCGACGGGAAGCGTGTCGGATGTACTGTCTATCACGTCCCGACCTGTTCGAGAATCATACGCCACTCAAGCCATTCAAGTCGAATGGCATCCGAATGGCATTTTACGGATATTATTATCCGTCACGGTACGATACGCTGCTCAATGAGGAACAGCGGACGTTCTGCCGTTCGCTCTACAAGTTCAAGGAGGGCGAAATCCACGGTATCGAGTTCTTCAAGGCGTGCATGGATGTTTTGCAAGCAGACGGACGTTCTTATCATATCATGTTCATGCCTTGCAGCGATGAGTTCAAGTATATGCGACGTTTCAAACGGCTCGACTGGTATATCTGTACGCACTGGCCGGAACTGACATCGGGACTGTATGACGTGGATGTGTTCGAACCGCGTGAGAGCCTGCACAAAGCCAAGGACGGTGAAAAGCGTGTATTGGAGCGTAATTACCGCATCATCAGAAATATCAAAGGGAAAGAAGTAATCATTGTGGATGATGTGCTGACAACCGGCCAAAGCGTGAACGATTATAAAGAGGAAATAGAACAGTGCGGCGGCAAGGTGGCGGGAGCCATATTCTATGGCAAAACCGTTACCATGCCGCCGTTGTGGCTGATAAAACTGGGAGTCTGGGGGAAGTGCCTCACATCCTGAGCCGAGGCAGTTCTGCCAATGCTTCCACACACTCCTGCCGGATGGATTTGATGTAATCAAGCACGACTGAGGGGTCGATGCTCTTACCGTCGAGAGTACAGGTAATATGCAAGTGCTCGCCCGTGCTGCGTCCGGTAGAGCCGGTAATGCCTACGGCATCGCGCGGATGTACCACCATCCCCGTGGAAACAAGCACCCGCGACAGATGGCAATAACTGACGACGTAACCGCCATGCCGCATGGTCACATACTTGCCGGACGTTTTGTCCTGACCGACCTTTATAACGACACCCTCCATCATCGCTAATGCCTTATTGCCGCGTGCACGCAGGTCAAGACCGCCATGAAACCGCTTCTTTCCGGTAAACGGATCTTTGCGGTATCCGTAGGGAGAAGTGACCTTGATGGCAGGAAGCGGATAGGCAACGCTGAGATAACGTTCGATCCATTGCTTTTTATGAACATCGAAGGGTGTCGCCAAGGCAAGAGCATTCTCCGATGTATCCTGTATGGGAATCGTACTTTCGGGTGTCGGCTCCTGATTTTTCATATCCATACGTAAGGCTTCCACCTTGTAGCGTACCGGTATCGGTGCAATCGTGTTGAATTGCGCGTGAAGGGACGTCGCACAGAGCGAAAATCCCGACACGACTGTAAGTAAAACCTTTCTCATGACGGCAAAGTTAACATACTCTTTTTAAGACTTTCCTACCGTCAACTGTTTTCTTTCATAATATGATTATTTTTATTGTTCAGAATATGATTTTTTGTGCAAAATCATATTCTGAACGTAAAAAACACGTTCTGTATTCACTTAAATAAGTGCATTTTTGCTTATACGAATGAAATCAATCTATATTTGCAGAATATAATTTATAATATTATTTAGAATATGAAAAAAGAACAATTTGAGTTCAATGAACTGCCTTATCAGACATTGACCCGCTTCGGGCTTACCCAAGAAATGATTGAAGACTTGCCTATGCGTGTCCTCCATGAAATCGAACAAGGAGGCTACTCGCCGGTATTGCCTATACGTGTGTCCGATGAAAATGGCGAAGTAATCGAGAGCCGTAGCCGGTTCACCCTTATCCGTATGGATAACGGTGAGGTGGATGTGGTATTCTATCCCGCACTGAAATCCTCGCCATTGGATCGATATAACGAGGGGCAACAGAAACAGTTGCTCGACGGCAAGGCAATCATTGCGGATGTGGAGACTGCGGGTGGACGGCACAGCAAGGCATTCGTGCAGATTGACGATGGGACAAAACAGGTGATGTATGTACCTACCCCCATCATTGCCCGTAACCTGAAGGTGCTTGCCGAGGTCATGCACCTTGGAGCGATAGAAGTAAACGGTATGCAGCATGGAGACCCGTTGACGGTAGCTGTGGATGGCGAACCCATCACGGTGGGTATCGACCTGCATAACAAGACAGGCATCCGCTTCTGCAATGGTGATGCGCAGAAGTGGAAAGAACAACCCAAGCGCGAGTGGGACAAATACACTTTTGGCTGCTATGGCTGCTGGGTAATGGATGATGACGGCAATCTTGATTATATCCCGGAAGAAGAATACACCGAAGAGCTGTGGAACGAACAGAAGAAAACCGGCGAGCGTAACCGTGCGGCAAACCTTCATAAGTAAAAACATTCAACCTGTAAAATATGGAACAACCTACTTTTTATCCTGAAGAGGTACTTGTTGAGAAAATGCAAAGCGGCGAATATGGCTGGCTTGACTACGTGAACCATTTCTCTGCCGAGTGGCAGGAGGAATATGCCCGTTATTGCGAGGAAAGAGGACTCATGGTCGGCGATGATTCCGCTGCCAGTTTTGTCCGTTTCAAAGACGAACAACTGGAGACGGCTATGGAACGCGGCGACGCATAATGAAAACAATCATTATACTATCATATTATGGCGATACGAACAAATACCAATCCCCGGCAAATGGATTTGCAACCCGAACTGCGCGACATATTGATGCGCAACGGGCTGCAAGCCCATGTTGCGTTTGACGGTGGCGGGTACCGGCTGATTGTGCAGGGACATGATTCGCCGCTCTTGACTTATCCGATTACCGAACGTCAGATGTTGGCTCTGACAGACTGGGGAACAAATGCGGCCAACAAGAAAGCCTACAATGTGCTTACAAGTATTGTGGGCCAGGATTTCCACCTGCCGAAGAATTTTGTCCATGCCCGCAATGCCAACGGGCGCGTGGCGATGGGGCTGCACGGCTACCGCATCGGTATCGGCGAGTACGGACATACGGGACGTTTGGGGATGCCCCCGCCGTTTCTCGGCTGGACCCCGCGCCAGCAATGGGGATTCCACTTGCGCAGGGTCGGTGGACAGCTTTTCTTTCCGGGACCGTCCATCGTTCCCGAACGCCCCGACGGACGCATGAAACCCGGTGAAATGCAATCAGGTGGCTACGGCTTTTATTACAAGGGAGGGCAACGGACACATCCTGTACAGTCCGGGCAACAGACGGATGTGCTGCAGGACTTGCAGGCGGTTATCACTCCGCTTGTAAGCCGTCCGCGCAGTCAGGAACCGGCACGACCGTACAAAGAGCTGATTGCCTCACCTGTCTATTTCTCCAATGAGAAATGGACGGAATGTCTCGAATCTCACGGTCTTATCGTAGATGCGGAAAGAAGGACGCTGACCGTGCAATCGGAAAGTGTCAATGCCGATATGGTCTATGACCTGACGGAAGAGGAAGTGAAAAAACTGGTTACCGCTTCCATTGAGGAACAATCCATAGAGAAGCGGGTGGAACTGCTGAACGGAGTTATCGGGACGGACTTCGCTGATAAAATAACGATGGAACAGCTCGATAGCGCACAGCGCATCGCTATCGGCCTCCATCCCGAGGTGCAACAGGATTTGGAAGAACGGCAACGGCAGGAACAGGAAGTATTCGTGCCGTTGGAATCCTCGGTGCAACAGGAAACCATACAGGGAAATATCGGGGCGGCCGTGGATGGGCGTGACCTGCAACTGCTCAATGAGGGCAAGGGGTGGTATCGGGAAGAGAAGCACGGCCGGGAGGTCGAGGTCGGCGAGATTGCCGTGCAACCGGCACAAACAGAGGGGAAATATAAGATGACCGCCGTTATCGACGGACAGGTTATCAGTCACGAAATCAGCCAAAAGGACTACGACAAATTCCTTGCAGTGGATGATTATCACCGGATGAAACTCTTTTCGAAGATTTTCAGCGAAGTGGATATGAAGACACGTCCGGAAGCACAGAGAGGCATCGGCACGAAGATATTTGCGGCTCTTACCGCAGGTGTGGTGGTCGCCTCGGATGTCGCACACGGCTTCCACCATCATAATCACTATGCACCGGAGTGCTATGGCGAACGGTTCGGCGGTTCGCCGCGTCCGTACTTCAAGCCCGGTGTGGACACACCGAGGGATGTCGCCATCCGCAACTTCGAAGCGCAAATGAACCAAGATATTAATGAAATGAGAAGGGGGAGATAAGCCTATGAGAGACGGAGACCTTACATACGACGATTTTTTGCGCAGGCTGAACATTCAGGATGTGCTTATCGACGCAGGCTATCATCTGAACCGGCGTGACGGACTGCGTTATCCCTCGTATGTCCGGCTGGACAGCGACGGACGGCGCATCCGCAACGACAAGTTCATCGTGACCCAGCAGGGCAAGTGCTGTTTCAAACCGCAACAGCAGAAAGTATATAACATCATCTCCTTTATCAAGGAGCATCCGCACTTTTTCGCGGAATACCGGGCAGGCGTCTCGCCCGACCGTCTTGTGAACCTTGTCTGCAACAGGCTGCTGCACCATCCTATCGCAGAACGTGAAACACGCATCATACAGCCCAAAAGGGATATAAAGCCGTTCAATATCGAGGACTACGATATCCACAAGTTCAATCCGCAGGACAAGAGTACGCAGAAAAAATTTTATCCTTTTTTCAAGCATCGCGGCATCGACCTTTACACGCAGTACGCCTTTCACCGGGATTTCTGTCTGGCGACAAAGCATCGTGCGGACGGCACATCCTACACCAACCTGTCGTTTCCCATGCTTCTGCCACAAGGGGACGGCACGGTGGTAGGGTTTGAAGAACGCGGACGGCAACGCACGGACGGAGGGAGCTATAAGGGCAAAGCAGAGGGCAGCAATTCGAGCAAAGGTCTGTGGATTGCCAGTCCGGCCCGAACACCACTCCTGGAAGCCAAACACGTTTACTGGTTCGAGAGCGCATACGACGCAATGGCCTATTACCAACTGTATCAGAAGGATAAAGAGGAGCTGAGAAAAGCGGTTTTCATATCTACAGGCGGAAATCCGACGGTAGAACAGATGCGCGGCGTGCTTGCCAACTCACTCCAGGCGAAGCAACATCTATGCTTCGATATGGATCAGGCCGGAATGGAGTTCAGCAAAAACCTGATTGATGAGAAATGCCGTGTGATTCGTTCCTTTATCGAAGAAACGCCCGAACGCAAGCCCTATCTCGATACTGTCCGCAATGACAAGGACTTGGATAGCGGAGAAATCGAACTGTTGCCCGACAAATTACAGTCGGTTTATGGAAAGTACGAATCCGCTTGGGAAGAAGCCATGTCCATGCGTTCGAGCGGCCTTTGCCATCCGGACGACATACAGGAACAAGTGGATGTCATGAACAAGCATTACGAGGAGTTCCGTGACGGATTACGGGAATTTCTCGGTCTGGACAGGGCAAAGGACGGTTCCTGTGTCCGTGAGGAACCGACCCATCCCAACAAGGACTGGAACGAGCAACTGCTGGCTGAACAAAAACAGAAAGAATCAGCCAATGAAACACAGGCGAGAGAACAGCAATCCGAGGAAGAACACCAAGCACGTTTCCACCGATGACAAAGCTACTGCCCATAGGAGATTTTGAGCATATCGTGCTGCAACCCCGACGGATGCAGTTCGTCATTGACGAGCTGCCTGCCATCGCTGTCTGCGGTGCAGGGTGGATTTACGGCGGTATGGAGGGACGGCCATATACCGCATTCGCCATATCGGCTGCCCTGCTGCTCACCCTTGTGCTGCTGTACCGGTTCATCTATCTGCGCCGGACACGGTATTATATCGGCAGAGAACAGATTATCAGCAAGCATGGCGTACTGTCCCGAAAGACGGACTATATGGAGCAATACCGCATTGTGGATTTTGTGGAACACCAGAGCCTTATGCAACAGCTTTGCGGATTGAAAACGGTACGCATCTTCTCAATGGACAGGAACACTCCCCGGCTGGATCTGATAGGTATCAGGCGCGGCTTCGATGTCGTGACGCTCATCCGTGAACGTGTAGAATACAATAAACGAAAAAAGGGAATATATGAGATTACGAATCATTAGTCTGGTTTTAGTTGCCATCTGTCTGTTTCCGCAATTTGGCAAAGCGCAAATCGCGGCATCCAATCCCTTGGAGTGGATGGCGTTGGCAGAGGGTAACGAACTGATAAACGAACAGATAGAAAAACAGATAAAAGGACAGACGCAGACGGCATTACTGCAAAACAGCATTGCCGCAGAGTTCAACAGCATACGCAAGTGGGAGAAACAGTATAACAGCTACCTCAAGACGGCAAGCGGCTACGCCTCGTCGCTGAAAGCCTGCACCCATCTTTACAATGACGGCGTGAGAATCTTCCTCACACTGGGGAAATTAGGCAAGGCCATCAGGAACAATCCGCAGGGCATCATCGCCGGAATGAGCATGAACAACCTGTATATCGAAACGGCAACGGAGCTGGTATCGGTATTCACGCTTCTTAATGACGCAGTAGCCAAAGGGGGCACGGAGAATATGCTGACAGGGGCCGAACGCAGCAAGACGCTGTGGGCACTCAACGACCAGCTTTCCGCTTTCAGCCGGAAACTGCATCTGCTGTACCTGAGCATACGATATTACAACCTCAATGACGTGTGGAACAATGTGACGGCCGGGATGCTCGACCGCAATAACGGAGAAGCGGCACGCATAGCCATGTCCCGTTGGCGCAGAGCTGCCGCCCTCGTCAGATAAAATCAACCAGATTATATGAAACGGATTATTGGAATAGGTGTATTGCTGTTGTACATCGGTATCGGAAAGGTGCAAGCGCAAAATGATCCGGTATTGGCCGGAATGATTCTGCTTTATACCGACAAGGCGCAAAAGGAACTGAAGAATCAGGAGAAAGTCATGCTGATGCAGACCACCGGCCATCTGTGGACGAAAGAGGAAGTGAAAGCCACGACTGACCTGCAACGGGAGTTCAACAATTATCTGGACTCCTTCCGCTCGATTGTCTGCTACGCGGCGCAAACTTACGGGTTCTATTATGAGGTATCAAGGATGACGGACAATATGGGGGACTTTTCCAGACAGTTGGGGCAAAACCCTGCAAATGCGTTGGCCGTCGCCCTCTCGACACAACGTAACAGGATTTACCGGGAGCTGCTTATAAATAGCGTGGAGATTGTGAATGATATCCGTATTGCCTGCCTGTCCAATAACAAGATGACGGAAAAGGAACGCATGGAGATTGTATTCGGTATCCGGCCGAAGCTAAAGATGATGAACAAGAAGCTACAGCGATTGACCAAAGCGGTGAAATATACCACAATGGGTGATATATGGAGAGAAATTGATGAAGGTGCCCGCCCCATCATCGACAAGCGGGACATCGTGGAAGCCTCCAAGAGACGCTGGCGGCAGATAGGAAAGAATGTAAGACCTTAAAAAAATAGAATGATATGGGAGCTTGGAATACAATATTGAAATACGGCGGCAAGGCCGCAAAGAATGTCGGTACAGCGACAACGGCGACCGGCAAGAGTATGGGAAAAGCGGTGCTGAACCCATCGCAGACATTACGCGGCGCAGGTCAGGCCGTCAAAACGGCAACCATCGGCGGCGCGGTCGGCTATGTGGGATGGGAAAAGCTGACCACCGACAAAAGTGTGGTACGCATCGTAAGTGACGCCGTAGTCGGCGAATCGGTAACGAACACCCTCGCAGGAACGGCAGACAACGTGCGTGAAATGAAAGACAAAGCCGGTAAAGCCTTAGACAATATGAGCGGCGCAGTAGCCGGTCTCGACAACAAACTGAGCGGAGTATCGAACTTCCTGCACAGTGCATCCAACGGAGGTATCACCGATATGTTAGGGGGATTTTTCCGTAACCTCGGCAACGGCAACGTGTCGGGATTGAGTATGGCAGGACTGATTGCCGCTGCATTCCTTATCTTCGGACGTTTCGGGTGGTTAGGAAAGATTGCCGGCGCGTTCCTCGGTATGATGCTTATCGGCAACAATGCCAATAATGTGCTACGCACCTCGAATCCGGATAACGCGCCAAAGGTTCAGGCTTCGGCTATCCCGGTGGAAGAACAGAACCGAAGCGGAGGGATGAAAAGATAGAGTAACAACATCAATATCAGACGAAAAATGAAATATACAGAAGAAATGATACTGCACTCCGAGAGCGGTTACAGTATGCCGTTCGAGGAACCTCAAGGCAAGGATGTGGAACTGTCGCTCGGTTACGGCGAGCAGGCAGATCCGGCAACAGGAGAGAAATTCTTTCATCACGGTATCGACTTCAACATCCGGTGCTATATGCTTTCGGCCATAGCCAGCGGTATCGTGTCGGGTGTGGGCAACGACCCGGCACACGGTATCTGCCAGACTATCCGCTATGGATTGTATGAAGTGACATACGGACACCTGTCGAATGTCTTTGCACAATTCGGGCAGCGCGTCAAGGCCGGACAGACGGTTGCCCTGAGCGGTGACAGGCTGCATCTTGAAGTCCGCTTCAAGGGGGAGGAACTGAACCCTATCGAATTTCTGACGATGCTATACGGAAATATCCGTGCGATACGTCAGGCCGCAGGACGTGACACAGCCGGTTTCTCCGACTTGGAAATGACGCTACAGACCGATTATGAAAAAGATAAGAGAGAAATAGAGGAACTGATGCTGCGCTTCCTGCCACATTATATGGAGGATCTGCAACGTGGCGCATACACATTGCCGGGACATACGGAGCAATCGCTCCGAAACATCTTCACAATGGGCGCAATGAAGGAGTATTTCTACGAGCGTATGCCGAGTATGGCGAATCCGCTCGGGCTGGGACACAAGGCCATGCCTCTTGCCTGCAAGGTGCAGAACCTACTTATCGGGGATTTTCTGAACTACCTTGCCATGCGGCATGAGGTGTGCCTCCCCACGGTGGACGGTGGCGGCGTAAAAAAAAACTTTATGACGAAGCCCTGACCTATGGCGGTGTCATAGACCCGTTGGCAGAGTTGGATATTGACATACAGAGTTTTGACATACCAAGAATGGTCACGGTCTATCCTGACCGTGCAGGAATCAGATGGTGGACGAAAGCATGGTTCAACAACCGTGAAGAGGGCGAAGCATCGGTGGAGATTGAACGGGAACAGGCAATACGTTTTTTGAATGACAATATAGAGAAAGACGCATGGCTGGAAGAGTTTTACCCCAAACAAATGGAGGTGTACCACAGTGCCATCGAGCAGACAAAAGAGCAATTATTGTTGAATAGGATAAACATATAGATATATTATGGATGGAATTAAACATAGCGCACGGTTTGCAGAGACGGAACGTCTCATGAGTGACTATTTCCATTGCCACATCGCACCCGTCATGTCAAAGACACAGGCTTACCTCGCGAAAAGACAGGGCGAGGAAATGAAGGAGTATTCCACCTCTTTGGGTGGCATATTGAGCACAATGGCGTCTGCGGCGCAACCGATGAATAACCCTTACCAAACACTTAAGGTAACGGGTGAATGGAACTCGAAGACAACGGAGGATTATCTCGGAATGTGCAAGACAGAGATTGTCGGTTCCAAAGAGATACAGCAGGATCTTGCATATATCGCCGGACAATGGCGAGATACAGTCATACAGGAAATCGGCCGTGCGCAGTATGACAAACTATCCGGACAACTGGGCGGCGACCTTGCATACGCCTACATGGATTATCGCATGGAAGAGCTGATGATAGACAGAATGGTGAAGGAGCGAATGCCTAAGTCGTCTGCCGATTACATCATCCGTAAGGCTGCCGAATCAAGCCTGTTGGGATTGTCACAAACGTTGAACCGTTCACCGTTATCCGAAGAAATCGAAGCGCGTGGCGAAGCAGCTTACCGTCCCGGCAAACTGGAAAAAGGAGCAGGTCGCGTATTAGGTGCGTCTGCGGATGCCGTCATGACGGGCGGTGCCGGGTCGTGGGTCTCACTGGCAAGGTTTATCGGTGCTGATGTGGCCGTTTCGGCGGTTACATCGCACTTTGAACAGAAAAAAACTGAACCGCTGTCTGTAGAACGGTGCATCAGTAAGGGGGTTTTCGGTAGCGAACGGAATGTGTTCGATGTTTTCCGTAAAGAAGCTGTAAAGATACATACGGGAAAGAGTGAATTTATAGCAGGAGCCAATGAGCAGTTGAAGAAGAAAATACCTGTCATGAATTTTGATTTTTCAGAGTGGATGCACTCCCAGGATCGCACCTCTTTCGGGATAAAGGGTTTCCGTGAACTTGGAGTAAGCGGATTCAATGAACAGAAACGTGAGAAGGATGCGCGGTACAAGAATGTACCGCTGATTGTCGCACCAGGACAGGAAGAAGCCTACCTGAAGGATTTGGCAAAAAAGAAAAGTACGGCGGCTGTCAAACCGGAGAAGGAGCAAACGCAATCGGAAAAGGGACAGAAGGAAGAGGTGGAAAATGAGAAAGGGCAAACCATTCTTCCCATCGAAGAAAAGCCACAGGGAGCACAGACGGAACAGGCCAACATGAACGGATGGGACGGGTTGCTTGGTCTGTTCGGGTTGGACGGCATGAGGGATGTTGGAAGTAATCTCGGCTATGTGATGGCGATGTTGCCCGATGTGCTGTTGGGTGCGTTTACGGGTAAGTCAGAATCGTTGCGCTTAGGGGACAATCTGTTACCGATAGCGAGCATCGTGGCCGGTATGTTCGTGCGTAATCCGTTACTGAAAATGCTGCTAATCGGTCTTGGCGGTGCAAACCTGATGAACAAGGCCGGGCACGAGGCTTTACGGGAACGGACGGAGGGAAAATTGCAAGGGACTTGCAAAAAGGATGTGCAGTACCGTTGCTATGCAGATGAACCGCTGAATCCGCGTATCATAAGTCCGTTGCTGCAAGGCAGTACGCTAATCGCCACGATTGATCGTGTGCCTTGTTCCATACAGCTCCCGCCGACAGTAGCAGAGGCCTATCATACCGGAGCTTTGCCCTTGAATACATTGGCCAATGCCGTGCTTGCCAAGAGTGACCAGCTCCGTCAGACCGCCGCGCAGAACTATGACAACGGACAACAGGAAACCTTTGTACGGACACGAGGTATCCAATAATTCTGTAATCAAAAAATATACAATATGAAAGAGAAATCGAAAATCGAAAAGAATGCCGAACAGAAGCAGACAGCCTTGCTCTCTGCGGCTTTGAGTGAAGCCTTGAATGCGAGAGGACACTGGCTCAACGCATCGGGAAAGTGGTATCCGCGCTTCTATCCGAAAGGTATTGCTGTCAGTCCGTTCAACGCGCTGTTCATGGCATTGCACTCTGACAAACACGGGTGCAAAACAAACCAGTTCACGTTATTCAGCGAAGCCAAGATACAAGGTGCGGCTGTGCGTGAGCACGAACAGGGGGTTCCGTTCCTGTTCTACAATTGGAACAAGTATGTACATCGTAACAATCCGGAGCAAATCATCAGCCGGGACGATTACATGAAATTGGATGAAGATGAACAAAAGTCGTACAAGGGTGTGCACAACCGTGAAATCCGGACACTGTTCAATATTGACCAAACGACACTGCCTTATGTGGATAAGGAACGTTATGACGAGTCGGTACGGCGACATGGCAATGCTGCGGAAAGAGGATATACGGAGGCAGACGAACGGCAACTGCATATCCGCTTCAATGATTTCCTTTTGAAGATGAAAAACAATCTTGTCCCGGTACGTTCGGACGGAAGCGGTGTCCCTCATTACGAAACAGATAAAGATGCGGTTTATATGCCGAGACAAAGGGAGTTCGAGCATTACCACGACTATGTACATGAAGCCTTACGGCAGATTGTGAGTGCCACAGGACACCAGCAGCGGTTGGCGCGTGAAGGTATGGTGATGAAAAACGGTGTAGCACCCTCGGAGGATGCCGTCAAACAGGAACGATTAGTAGTGGAAATTGCTTCGGGAATCAAAATGCTGGAGTTAGGACTGCCTGCACGACTGTCTGACGAAAGTCTGAAAACGGTGGAATACTGGTGCCGTGAACTGAAAGAGAATCCGTGCCTGATGGATGCCATCGAAAGCGATGTGAACAATGCCATCGAAGTAATCAACAAAGCGGAACGTGGCGAAAAGCTCGAATATGCCACCTTGCGTAACCGGCGGGATACTTCAATCATGCAGGAGCAAATGCCCAAACATTATTTTGTGGCGAACGAGATACGGCAACATCCGGACAGGGAGGAGAAAAAAATAGTAGTCGTCATAGACCCGCAGACGAAAACAGCGGATGTGATTCTTCCGGCTGGGGCTTCAACGGAAGTAGATAACGAGATACCAGGTATGAACAAGGGGCGCATCATCCGTGCCTTGCAGAAAGAGGGTATTGATCAGGTACATTTCTACAATACGGATGGCGCACTGGGATACTGCCCCGATGACAGTTATTTTGCCGAGAAGATGATTACATTGGCACGACTGAAAAACTGGACTATGGAAAAACTCTCTACGTTGGATGTGGAGTCGGCAGTCAAGCGGGCGAATGAGATTGGCTTCAACAGAGTGGAAATGATTCAGGACGATAAAAAGCGGTGGGCACTTTACATCAAACCCGAAAATGGCAACGGTTATAGCGTTTATCCTGACAAAGAGGATGTGAACCGCTTCTTCTCGACACTCAAGCAGTCGATGGACAATATAGATAAGTTGCGGATGGAACTGGCACATAAATATTATGCTTTGGCCGAGGTCAAGCCAGACCTGAAAGTGGATTTGTTTGGCAGTGAAACGCAGGAAACCGACCTGAACCGTATTCAGCGTATTTCCATATTCAAGAGCAAGCAGGATGGCATTCTGTGCGTAGCGACCATTGACGGTGAGAAACAGCCGGCCAGGAGCGTCACCACGCAACAGTGGCAACGTATGTGGGTTGCGGAAAACCGCGATGACTACAAACGTCATTTGGCGGCTACGCTCTTTGCTGATGTGCTGAGTAAAGGGCAGTCGCAGGAGAAACACACCAGCGAGAAACAGGAGAAAGAGCATGAACAACGACAGGGTGAAGCGACGGCTCAGAAACAGGCAGAAGTCAAAGAGGAAACTGTTTCTCCACAACGGAAATTATGGAACGAGCTTAAAGAAAAACATCCTGATGCCCTGTGCCTAATCCGCACGAATGATGTGTATCGGCTCTATAATGAGGATGCCGTGCGCGGTGCGGAGTTATTGGATTTGGCACTGGAAGATCGAAACAAAATTCAGAAAGGATTCACTGATTCGGTGGAATTTCATAGCAGCCTGCTTGACACTTACCTGTCGAAACTGGTTAGGGCGGGTGAACGTGTCGCCATCTGTGATATGGTGTCGGAAAATGTACGGGAGACCGAACAACAAAATAGTGAACAGAATGAAGCCGAACAGGAAACACATCGGAGTATTCGTAGATAATCAATAAAGAACATGAGCAAGAATCAGGAATATGCAGCACAGTATGCAGAATGTGCGATGGAACAGATGCGACGGTACGGAATACCCGCTTCGGTGACATTGGCACAAGGTATTTTGGAGAGTAGCAACGGACGAAGCCGGCTGGCACGGAACGAGAACAACCATTTCGGCATCAAGGCCACACCCTCATGGATTGCAGAGGGTGGCAGATATGGTCTGTATTCAGATGACAAACCCAACGAGAAATTTTGCAGCTATGACAGCGTGAGTGATTCATACGAGCACCATTCCCGTTTTTTGAAGGAGAACAGCCGCTATGCCGGTTGTTTCAAACTGTCTCCGGACGATTACAAGGGCTGGACGCAAAGCATCGAGAAAGCCGGTTACGCCACAGGAGGCAAATATGCCGAGAACCTGCAGAAAATCATTGAACAGAACGGCTTGCAGCAATATGACCAGTTGGTGATGCAGGAAATGGCGGCACAAGGCAAGGAGTTCGGGGTGGAGAACAATCCGCTCCGCGCATCCGGGGAGGTGACAAACGTAAACGACTATTCGTTCCCAGTTGAACGCAAAGAGTTCCTTTTCGTGACCTCACCTTTCGGTATGCGGCAAGACCCGATGGACGGTACGAAGCAGCAGATGCACAAGGGTATTGATATACGGTGTAAGGGAGAAAGTGTACTGGCAACAGAGAACGGTGGAAAGGTTATCACCGTCAATCACAATAAGAATACTCCCGGTGGCAAGTCTGTCACAGTGGAGTATGCCCGTGCGGACGGCAGCAAGGTACAGTGTACCTATATGCACCTGAGTGAAGTATCCGTTAAGGTCGGTGATACGGTTCGAGCTGGCGGGAGGCTCGGCACTTCGGGTAATACAGGGATGCGGACAACGGGCGAACATCTGCATTTCGGAGTGTCGAGTATCTATACTGACGGTATGCGTCGTGATATAGATCCTGCAGCATACCTGGCAGAAATTGCACAGAAAAGCAATATCAGGCTGCAAGTATTACACAACGGGAATGACCTGCTTGCCAAATATAAGGGAGCGGAAGAGACTGTTGCCGAAAAGAATCTTTCACCTGACGGATGGATGAAGAAACTGCTTTCTTCGGAGGACAGTGGCGTAGGCTTGTCGGGATGCAATGACCCGATTGTAGAAATGGCTATGGCTGCTTTCAGCTCTCTGATGCTCTTAGCCGTACAGATAGACAACAAGAACGACGAAGAACAGAAGGCGGCGGTATCAGCCGCGATGGATCTTCGGAGCATCGACCTGAAATCGTTGTTGCCGAACATGAAAAACTGTGAACTGACCATCGGCGACAATGGTAAGGTCGTTCTACGGGTGGACAATGGCGAACTACGTGTCTCGCGTGAGCTGACTGCCGCCGAATTGAGTCGGTTGTCGGCCACGCTGAACAACCATACCCTCCCGGAAGAGAGCAGACGGATGCGTGTAGCCGGTATGCTGAACACGGTTATACTGTCGGAAGCGGCCTCACAGAATTTTGAGCAAGGAATGTCCCAACAGCAGGGACAGGCAGAAAACCTGAAAAGATAAAGGCATGGCGATATGGTAAAATGCGTGATGATACAGCTATGCAAATGTCTGACTGGGATTTCCATTCTTGCCCTGCACGTCCTGTTCTGTTATCGTCTATTCGGATGGATAGGGACACTTGCTATTGTGGGCGTGCAACTATTTATCGCCGGATGGCTTGTCTGGGCGATGATACGCGCTCCCGATTAGGGATGGGTATATAGTAGTTCAACAACAATCAATTAACCATATTCACAGTTGTCGGGTGATTATGTATCACATTAAAAAGACAATAAAATGATAAAATGTAATGTTACAGTATGCGGCACTATCAGTCGCGACGCATCAATACGTACCAACAAAGAAGGAAAGAAGTTTCTGATGTTCCCACTCCAAGTTATGATTTCAGGAACAGGCGGTCAGGACATGAGTGTAGAGGTGGATGTCAGCAAGGATGCCAATCAGGAAGATACCACAGACCATCGGAAGGGCTCGCGTGTCGGAGTAAAAGGTACATTGTACTTCAAACGTCGGGGTGACAAACTCTATCTCAATCTGTTTGCCAATGAAATATACGATGTCCCGGCAGATGATACGGATGTAATCAAAGGAGAGCTGGTGTTTCGTGGCAAGGTCGGTCAGAACATCGAGGAAAAGAGGGATAAAAAAGAACAACCCTACACGATGTTCTCGGCATTCAGTGCGGAGAAAGTCTCTGACGGCTTTGAGTACCAATGGGTGCGCTTCTTCTACTTCGGCTATGAGCGTGAGGAATGGTTGCAGGCTGGTGTGAAGGTGGATGTCAAAGGAGAAATGAACCTATCGACACACAATGGGAAGATTAATGTCTCCTGCAGGGTGGAGGAACTTTCGGAATATGCAGCAGAGCCGTCTAACTATAATTAATGATACTTATGGCTGGGTACAGAAATAGAAATAATGATGGGCCGAACAGTGAGGACAAGGCTCTCGACCTTTTTGCAGAAATGATGATTGAGAAAATCGAGAGCATCCACAAAAACTGGGAAAAACCCTGGTTCACTGAGGGAGCATTGCAGTGGCCGAAAAATCTTTCGGGGCGGGAATATAACGGCATGAATGCTTTTATGTTGCTTCTACACTGTGAGAAAGAAGGATACAAGATTCCTCGCTTCTGTACGTTCGATTGTGTGCAGCGGCTCAACAATCCCGGTAAAGACGGGAAGGAACAGCCTCGTGTCTCCGTACTACGTGGTGAGAAATCCTTTCCTGTCATGCTGACCACGTTTACTTGCATTCACAAAGAAACGAAAGAGAAAATCAAGTATGATGATTATAAGAAGCTGTCCGACAAAGAGAAGGATGAGTATAATGTCTATCCGAAAATGCAGGTGTTTAGGGTGTTCAACGTGGCGCAAACCAACCTGAAAGAGGCCCGTCTGGAGATGTGGGAAAAGCTGGAACAGGAATACTCGCAACCTAAAATCAAGAATGGGGAGGATTTTAACTTCGCTCCGGTCGATACGATGATAATGGACAACCTATGGATTTGTCCGATTACGCCGAAACATCAGGATAATGCCTACTACTCAATCACAAGGAATGAAATCATCGTGCCAGAAAAGGAGCAGTTCAAGTCGGGAGAAGCGTTCTATGGCACTCTGTTCCATGAAATGACGCACTCAACCGGTGCGGAAAGTATGCTCGACCGGTTCAAGCCGACTTCATTCGGTTCTCCGGAATATGCACGCGAGGAACTGGTGGCCGAACTTGGCAGCGCACTGGTCGCCCAACGTTATGGTATGACCAAGCATATCAAGGATGACAGTTGCGCGTATCTCAAAGGGTGGCTTGATGAGTTGAAGGAATCGCCGCAATTCATCAAGACTACGCTGCTCGATGTGAAAAAAGCGACATCGCTGATTACGCAAAGAGTGGATAAGATAGCACAGGACATGGAACGTGACGTCAGTGAGAAACAGGAAAGCGGAGTTGCCGCAAAGGAGAAGATATTTTATTCTTCCGTCGCGTATCTCCAGTCAGCGGATGATACGAGGCAACTCGATGAGCTCAAGGACAAAGGCGACTATGAGGGACTGTTGACGCTTGCCAAGGAGTATTACGATGGTAATGGTATCAACGAAAAGGATACATACCCGTCACCTACGAACAACAGGGGTGATAACCTTCTTATCGAAGATAAAAATTTTGCCGTCGTATATAACGGAAGTGTCGGGGGCACATACGAAGTGATGCTGAAATTCACGGAGCAGGAAGTGCGTGACCATATCCGACGTTACGGTGTCGATCTTGCCGGAGAGACAATCAAAGAGGTTGCCAAGGATATGGCTGCAGAACAGTTCTCCGCCATGTCGCAACAAAAGATTCCTGCGTTCGAGATGCCTAACGGTGATGTTCTTTATGTCGGGTATAGCCGTGAATCCGATACGCTGGATGTCGGCCAGACAGCCAATGCAGGTATCATAGCACAGCATCGTTTCCCTTATGACCATAATATCGGGCTGGATGCCAATCTGCAAAAGGTAAATGAAAAACTGAACGAGATGGAGGAATATCAGGAAGAACTACAAGAGGCAGAGTATAGCGGTGGAATGCGGCGTTAGAGTGCTATGTATAAGCGATGTGGAGCGGACTGTATAAAAGTCTGCTCCACGTTTTTATAGCCCGCACCGATGCCATAGATACGATGCAGGCTGTTCATATTATTGGTCTAATAAGCGGTCAATCATTGACTGTAGGTTTGACAAGTCACAATATTGATTCCGTCCGCCGGTGTAGTCCTTTGCGTGCTTGGCTGTACGTATAAGGAACGAATCGAGTTCTATTCTTACACCACTGCCCATTCGGGAGGATGTGGATGAGTGGCTGATATAAACGAATTTGCCGTTACGTTCAACAAAACAAGAGGTGTCGTAATGTCCTTTTGAATTGGATACTACCGTTGCATCAACGGCTTCTGCATATTTGGAAATCTCACGCACCAAAGCAGTTTGGAAATTGCAGTATTCCTTTGAAACATAGATACCTGCATCTGCAAGGATAGAAGATTGCCATTTGGTATAAAAATTCTGTGCCATATTGTTTTTTTATTATTGGTTATTTAACGTTAGTTCAATATAAGTATTAAAATTATCCTTTTGAATATTAGGAATATAGTGATATAAGTATTAAAATTATAGTGTCCAATTATAACATTTAAACGATACCACTATCGTTCTCAGAGGCTAAGATTACAGAGATTTATTGTATGTCAGACGATTTTTGCAAGGAATTTGCTATCCAACAAGAAAAATATATGATTAAGGATACATCCCATAAGCATCGTAACAAGCCTAACCGTATGAGTGATGCGGAAATTATGGTAATTCTCATCCTGTTTCATTCCGGCGGTTTTCGATGTTTCAAACACTATATATTTCCGCCAGTTGAAACGGCCTGCGGCTATATTGCCGCAAAGCCGTTTAAGAGCGTTGTTCACTGTCATTTCACACCTCCTTTTCTTAATATTGTGAGTTGATCAGGGCGTTTAGGGAACCAATAAGCATCGCTATCTATATATACACATATTTTATCATTCCACGGCTTCCCAAAAGCTAATACTTCTTTGGGACCGAATACCACGCCATAGTCATTCGTGAATGCAACTATGTCACCTACAGCCAAATCGTTGTCTGTTTCCATAACATCCGACAGCCTGTTAAAAAACTCCATACCTTCCTTTTCCTGCTTTGCCCTCCATCTCCGAAACTCCTTTTTGTGGCTTCTCGGTGTGGGTATAGGGGATAATTCCGATGCAAGAACCTCTGCTTCAGCCGAACCGCTTGCAATCAAAATAATGCTGTCACTATCCACTTTCTCAGGAGCGGAAATCACTTTATAAGTTCCGTCAGAGTTACCATTGTCGAGGTCTTTACAGTAAAGGAGGTTGCCACTTTTGATGTAATCGTATTTACCCATTGTCTTTTGATTTTTTTATTTTCCCTTTTCTTGAAGCCTTTTGACTTCGCCCAAAGGGGTTGTTTTATGTGCACTTCAGACGGTGGATGCAAGAACAATAGGCAAGTAACCGGGAGTGAAATTTTATGAATACCGTAATCTGTGATTGCGGAAGGTTCCGTCAAATTTCATTTCGGGTAGCGAAAGCGGTACTTGAATAGTGTTCGTCTGCCGTACCTTTGCACGCAAAACAAACCTGCGGCGCAGGTCAGGGCAACGAGAGGATTATACTGGTTAAAATTGGGGGAACGCTATGGATAAAAAAGGTAGTGGAGCCAGTTATGGAGGTGTTCGGCAGAACATGGTTATAAAAGTAATTCACCTTCCCATATGGGGACGAATAAAACCACCCGTCGCAACAACGGGTGGCTACCAAATATTGCTGGAAAACATCAGAAGTGATAATCAATAACTCCTCCGATGTAAAGTATCGTACCTGGCTCCAGTTTGCAAACAAACGCCATAAACGCAAAGGACTGTTCGGCGAATGACTGGCATCCATCTTCATCCAAATAGAAATGATAAGCGATATCCAATGGGTTTTCGATTGCTTTTTGTAGGTTATAAGTTATACTCCACTCCAGCATATTCTCCATTGTGATAGCCTCCGCATTCTTTCGGATATTGGCGACATATTCTTCTTTCCATTGCTCTATACCACCATTATAGCGCATGGTATCTTCAGATATAAGCTCGAACATCCCTTTGGGTAGAGCATGATTGACCAGATAGGCAATATCCTCCTTGCGTGTTTCATCGTCTATGTCCGAACAATAATCATAAGGGCTGCAATCTCCTTGAAGAAGTGTGTCTTCATTCAGATAGCTGTCTTGCCCTATCTCCATTGTTGAAATTTGGAAAATCCTACTGTGCATAATTTTGATATTAATTAGTTGAACATTGTTTATTTCCCTTTTCTTGAAACTCTCGGCTTCTTGACGGGATGATTTTTATGCAGGACAGACAGCAAAAAGGACGATAAGACCAGTAAACAGTGTACGTGATGGAATGGAATACCCAAATCTATGATTTGTGGAAGGCTGCCAGGAACATCCGGGAACCGTTAGCGCAGCGGTACTTGGCGACAGTCCGTACGCTGTACCTTTGCATATAAAATTCCACCGGCAAAGAGTGCCGATGGTGAGATAAGGAGATACCCGAATCGGGGATATAAAAGGATTTTTTATATAAAAGGATTGGCGGCTACGCAAAAAGCAAAGTCCTCCAACCTGTTATACAGATTGGAGGGACTTATGAAATAATGATTCAATGCTGAATGCGCTCTGCATATCGTCATTTTAGTTTCAGTATTTTCCCGAATCAGTCCGATACAGAAAATTCGTAGATGTTGCAGAAAGCATCTGGGTTTTGGCTGTCCCACTTTTCGGTAACAGCAAGGATTTCCTCTACCGACTTGACGTTGTGACCACTGATTTCCTTAAACCACTTGAACATATCTTCCTTTTTAGAGAAATATTCTTTGTACCACTTGTCATCAGGTGTACATAAGTCGGCAATGTATTTGTCGGTAAAATATTTGCTTTCCGTATCATTCGTCCAATATTCTGCCATACCCGGCTCTTCCGACTGATAAAAATAACGTAGGGTCGGAAATTTCCTGCATACCAGCATGAATGTTTCATCACACGGTCCCCAAGCTGTTTCAGTAGTGAATTTCAAAATGCCGTCGTCCATTTCAAGGTCACTCCATTCCCCTCGACAACGGATTTCTTTCCAGTCGCCACCCAAAGCGTTCACGAGGCAGCCCAGCCATGTTGTTCCAAAGCCGTTTGGAACGGACGGCTCTTTGCGTTCCTGTAAATCTGCCATCAACTCATAGAGGTTTTTTACTTCTTTCGCGTCTCCCTCTATTACATAAGACGTACTGCACCAATTCGGCATAATCGTAATTTTTAATGGTTTGTTAAACATTGTTTTGTTTCCCTATTCTTGAAACTTTTTCGGTTTCTCGTCGGGAATGATTTTTATGCTTGATTAACAGAGGAAAAAGGACGATAAGACCAGTAAACAGTGTACGTGATGGAGCGGAATACCCAAATCTGTGATTTGCGGAAGGCTGCTGGGAACATCCGGGAACCGTTAGCGTAGCGGTACTTGACGTTCGGCCGGACTCTGTACTTTTGCATATAAAATCTTAATCGACAAGAATTGCGAAGAATGTGATAAGGACAAATGACACAGAAAATATATGAGGTCTGAAAACAGTCTGTAGTTAAAAAGGACAAACGAAGCCATTTATAACAGAAGTAAAATTCTTGAATATATACAATTTGAGAACGGAAAAGCCAAAGTGACGAATGAAGGACAGTTTGTAAACAAAGGGGAATATTCTGTATGGGTATCTTCGTCCTGGATGTTTATAGATAATCCTTTGGTGAAAGATAGTAAATAGCGATGCAAGAATAAGTAATAATCCAAGTTACTGTATCCGTTATCTACTATATGAAAAGAGTGCCGATTTGATTATCAGCACTCTTTTTAGCAATATGAGTATTGTTACTCGGCAAAGAACAACTCCACTTTCGTGTGTCGGTTGGCTTCAACTGGTATATGATCGGCTATTCCACCTCTGCTTACCTTGACAATCCGTTCGGTTGGAATATCGCGTTTGCCTAATTCAGAAACGATATAGTCTGTTCTCGACATACTCAATGAATTATTGAGGACCGGAGTTCCTGTTGAACTATCTGCCGCACCGATTACTCGCACGGACAGCCCGTGTTTGTTCGCCACACGAGCCAGTTCATCAAGATTGAGTATCTGTGAAGCATCCGTCAAGTGTACAGTATTCAAGTTAAAGAAGAAATAGACGGGTGATCCGATACATTTTTCAGCCGGCATAGGTATCATTCCTCCCGAACCGATTGTAGCCGATTCTGCGAAAGAACATCCGTTATTGCCTGATTGGATATTTATAGAATCAAGTGGTGAATTGCCATTCCAATGCCGATTCTTTAATCTTGCCAGGAGTGAGTTCAGTCCGCTATAATTATTCATGGGATAGCCTTTGTGTCCGTTGGTATTGTCCTCTTTGATAAGATGGCCATACTTATCAAGTAACCCTTCAATTTCCAGAATCTTTTTCAATTCAACAAACGTTCGATGATTCTGATCGTTTAGATTTGCATAATGCTTGTTTTCCTTTGATAGAAAGCTGGCATAATCCACGAGCCACTCATTTTGACGGACATAAGGTGTTGCATCCACTGTACGTTTCCAGCCGACTTTTCCAAGATGGAACGTGAAGCCGGCGGTCAGCAATAGCATATGGTCTCCAAGACGGTTTGGGTGTCCGTAGCCATCGAAATCCTGAAAGGTGGTTGTACCGGATAGTTCCAGTATGGCACTTACTCGTTTGGAAATATTGTATTGTCCTTGTAGCCCGTAGGAAACAGCCAAAGGATTGTGCTTGTTGGTGACATTATGCAGGAGTCCGACTCCGGCAAATGGCGCAAAAAGCCAACGCACCTGCTCTTGCCGGGCATACCTGCGGCCGAGTATATTCCATAGCAGATCCGCATGGATATGATGGTAGTCCTGAGTGGACAGAGTACCATCCTTGAACTGTAAGCCACTGTAGCTGATACGCGCACCGACCGATGGTGTGAACCACTTACCGACGGCAAGGCTGTACGAAGGTTTCAAGCGTCCGAACAAGTCTTCACAACCAATCGGTGTGCCGAGAAAAGCCATCGCGCCTCCAGTTATGCTGACAAACCAGTTGCCAGTCTGGGATGCCGGAAGTGTCACTCCGTCGAGATAAACAGGCTGTATCGGTTGAAGCTCCTCCGTGACATTATAGAATGATAGGGATCGTACAGTATCACCCTGTGCTGATTGTACACTTGCGTGTGCCTGCAACGAGCAGAGCACAGCGAAAATAAAAATGAGTTGTTTCGTCATATTCCAATAGTTTTTATTAGTCGTACATTTTTTTATCGTAAGTGTGTGCCACTTAGCGTTTGGGCTTTTTGCCAACAGCCGGACGCATCATACGGCTCGCCATCCTCATGCAGCGGAGTGCCCATGCACGATTGTCCTCGTCATCATCGCGTCCCCACTTCAAGTCGCTTCCACCGCCTCCGCCACCACGTGTTTCGGCAAATGAAGTGGCGTCATCGAGCATTCCAAGGAAAAGCATTGTTGCACAGTGCATCACATCTGCGCCCTGTTCCGCGATAGACTGCACGAGCGAACCGTCGAATAGCTGCCGTTCCGACACGTCCATCTGTGCCGAAACATTCCGGTATTCACCGACCACACTTTCCAGCAATACGTCCTTGAGCAATGTGTCCACTTTGGAGTGAACATCACGCGAATACTTATAGGCTTCCTCTTTGAGTTCTTCGGTGCGCCCCTCAATGGCATCCATGTTTTCCTTGAGGTCGGCAAGTTGTTGGTCAGCGACCTGCAGTTTCTGTTGTTTGTCTGCCAATTGCTTATTGATATCGCCCAGTTCTTTTTCCAACATTTGAATCTGTGTTGTCAGTTCTGCCGCATTACCGCTATTCGCTTTCAGGTCATGCTCTGCTGCCGACAGCAGAGCCTCTTTTTCAGCTTTCGACTTTTCAAGGTTATCGACCATTGTAGTAAGCCCCTTAATCCGGCGTTCTGCCAAACGGATGTCTGACTGAAGCTCCGAGAGTGCTTTCCGGTGCCGGTCGATATTTTCCTCAATGGTTGTACACTCTTCGGACAGCATTCGGCGATACTCCTCAGTAGACCTGTGACGTGCGCCTGTTTCGGATACGCTGCTTCCTCTCGACATTCCCCACTTGGTATTGACTTCGGCGAAAAAGTCTGTATGAAGTTGTTTCATCCTCGCACTATATTCAAACTTGTCCTTTCCGGCGAATATCTCCTTGTACGCAAAACGGCCATCTTTGATTGGCAGAAGCGTACAGTGAATATGCGGATTCACTTCATCCAAATGTACAATGAAAGCGGCGATGTTCTGTTCACCATATCTGCCGCTCACAAATGAATAAACGTCCTTTGCCCATCGTTCTATTTCGCTTTTCCGTTTGATGTGGGTATTGTCCGCATCTTTTTTGAAATCCACTTCCTGCGTGCCGAAAGCAAGTTCGCACATTCGTCTTCTGGAACCGCCGAAAATGATGTTCACCACCGTGCGGTATTTCGGTTCTGCCAGCCCCTCGTTAGGGTCTTTGATTCCGCGACGGCTCAATATATCTGCCATTCGTTCGGGAATATTGCGGCTCGTGTCGATAGAACGTACATTGCCGCCAGGCGTAATCTCGAAATTCAGATGTTTGCGCGTAGGGTCATAGTTGCCCTTGTCCATGGCATATTTTTCTGCCCGTTCGCTGCGCTGACGCATATGTTCGTTACTTTGCGCTGCTGTGATGCCTTTTGAGACCTGAACATCAAGCACCTGTTTTTGATCTGCCATACTCTTTTCGTGTTGTTGCGGACAATTCTCCGTGTCCCAGCTTGCTGCTTGTATAGACACCGCTCCCGCCGACGAATGTCGGTCGGGGTATTAGGCTCCCCCTTCCCTTTGTTTCGTGGCAGACGGGCAAGCCCGGATGCCTTCTATAAACGGCAGGATACCTGTAATGGGACGAAGGTGGATTGTGCGCAGTTATACAATTTGTTTCCGATTACTGATTCAATCCGCCGTCTCGCACGCTTTTGCTAAAAACGATAAAAAAGGCTTGCGAAGCGATTTTAGGCATTCTGTATCTTCATCCGTGGCAATGTTCGCAGTGTTCGCTTCGGTATCAAGAATAAGCCCTGCAATGTCCTTGGATGCCTCAATGAAATCTGCCCATTCACCAGCAAGGTCATGACAGAAAAAATCAACAAGGGGCAATTCGTTATCGAATCTTGATTTGCGTAAAATTTTTTGTAGGGCGGCATGAATAATACAACTCAAGGCAATTTTTTGAATGTCGGTAACCTTCTTACTTGTATATACCGGTTCTGTATTAAGAGGATTGTCCGGACAGTGCCAAACTTCATTATCGGCTGACGCAGTTATCACCTGCCGCACGAGTTGTCCGTACCTTGCGCCAACATCGGTAGCAGATGCTTTGCCAATCACCCAATCGGACAACATATCACGGAACTGTTCAGAAACGCTGGTATGATTATGAGCATTGTAAGAGTCTATAGACAATCCGGAATGTACTGTTATGGTAATGACAACACTTTTGGGAAGTCTGATGCGTTTAAGTAAACCGAACGTTTCCATTGTATCCAAAAAAGAACGGACAGTAGCCCGGTGCCAATGCCACTCTAAAGCGAGATCGGAAACGGTCACATGGCATTGATTGGGTAGAAGGTCATAGTCATGTTTTCTTAAAAAAGGGGAAACAAAACCTGATATGGCTTTGTCCAACAGGTCACAATAGGCTTCGGTCTTTGTTTTGCGTTCACCAATTTTTTCTTTGAGATAGTCGAAAACTTCTCTATCCGCCAATATGGGGACAGCTATCTTTTGTTTGTTTTTCATTTTTATTCTGTTTTTAATGATTACTATTACGCGGATGTAACAGGGTTGCCGCTGTCCGCGTCATGCGGCAACTTTGCGTGATGATGGTCGTGATAAATTTCGGACAATAGTTCGGGATGTTTCGCCCACTCGGAAAGTACATCCGTTTGTTTACATCTGGCCATTATTCGAACAGAGGGATAGAACATAGCAGCCAAAAGAAGATAGGATGCTGTTACTGCCGTCGTATGCAAGTATGAGGAAAAGATGGTAGGCAATACTGCCAAAGCAATTGTGACAAATGCACGAGGACTACTCTGCAGTCTTCGCAAACAGTTATCTGTCAGTCTAAACGAGAACATGGCGGCACAAACAGTGGTAGAGAGCAGGATGCTGAACTGCCCGGAATGTCCACACGTGTAAATGTAGTGGAAGAGTAACAGTAGAATCAAACATACCTGTACATACAGTTTGCGTGCCTTGTTACTACGAGTCATGGCAACATAGAATGCTGTCATAAAAGGACGACGGCTTTTGTACAATGCCAGTGGTAATACAAAAGGCATTGTGCAGAAAACATATTGTAATATATTCCAAATCATAGGTAATAAGGTTTTTCGCGTACTAAAATGGGGCGTATCACCAGCTCCAACCGAACAACATTATGGGTAGCTAACAGGATAATGGATTCAGCATCCCGCGGTGAGAAGTACATCGCCGCTTTCTTGATACGTTGCCTGAATGTATGGTCTTGCTTACGATAGATAGCCAGAGCTTTGTCCAGTTCGTGCTCTGGAACCGTCCATGTCGTTCCCTTGGTATAAGCACCTCTGTCCCTGAAAGCCCGCAATACTAACGTGCGGACAGCAACATAGTCGATGTGCCCATTTTTTGATAAGGCGTACTCTTTGTAGAGATTGTCATCAACAACCTCTATCCATGTACGGTATTCTTTAATCCAATAGACCATTTGTCTGTATAATGTGTTACGCATGGTATTGCATTTATATAAAATTCAATAGGATATCGTCTTTGTTTTTCTTATACTTAAACGTGCCGTTTTTGGAATGTAACCTCAAATCGAGACATAAATCCCCATACATCTGCTCCATAGAATCATAAATAGTAACAAGGATGCTGTTTACCTTGCCATCGATATCCGTCTTACAGTTCATTTTGAACATCTGTCCGAATGCAGGGTTGGAGTAAGCACAGGTACTATGACCGAACTTGTCTACAGGTGTGGGGATATGATGATAAAGCGTTATTAGTTCCATGTCGTCCTCGAACATATCCATCACTTCCTCCAACTCGTATGGATCGCTCAACGGAAAGGTCAACAAGGCATAGTCGCCATAAAATTGCGGAGATTCCATTGTCGTTACATTAAGCAACTGCGGCAGTTGAAGAGGAATAAACGTCATAAAATCGTCAAAAAAGTGGCGTAACATATTCATTGCTCTTTGGTTGGTTTATAGGGTGTGTATAAAGATTTCCATAAGCATTCCTGGTAGTTCGGAGAGTCGTTTGCTTTCGGATTGCATGAGAAGGCTTAAGGAGTTGAATGTTTCAGGGGTCTGTGCCGCCATTCTATCAAGCTGTTTCCGTTCCTCACTGGAAAGTAGTGTCATAGAAAAGCCGTCAAGTAGGGTATAAGGCTGTATGAGCATCCAAATATAGGCATGTGCCTGTGAAGGGGTACTGATTTTCTTGTTTCGAACATCATTGATGCAGGTTTGCATATTTTGAATTTGTCTACGGTTGGTGCGCATTGACAAATAGAGCATGGCTTCTCGGTATGTAATCTCTTTACGTTTGGCTGCAAGGAATATCTGCGAACAGCACAGTTCTGTATCATGTGTTATGTCTGCTATGTGTGTGCCGCCAAGGTTGTGTAAATGGGTGAGGAATGCCCGGAAGAGGACATCCTCCTTGGTGATGTATGCCATAAGGTCATCGCGACTGTGTATGCCATCTTGGATGGTTTTGGCAAGTAATGCACGATATGCTGATAGAATCTGAGCTTTGTCGCCCTTGTGGGGAGGATAACTATCCAGTGATGTAAAGAATGGACGAATACCTTCGGCGGTATGGTGCAATTCGTTGTCATCATTATAGGATGAGAACTGTCCTTTGAAAGACAAGAGTTCCTGATAGGTTCGTGGTCTTGATAGAACCAAACGTGAGAACTCAATGCAGATGGAATCGTGCAGGCGGTAACACTCTTCGCGAAGTCCGGTGTGGGATTGGTTGAGTGTGTCCCGTCTCAGGCGCGTAAAAACGGAATCTTTGATGATTTGCCACTGCTGGACGTGTTCGGTCAATACTTTGAATGAGGGCTTTTCCAAACATCGTATATCGGACAGGTACTTTCTGTATGTTCCGGCTGTCTCGCTTTGAACATCTAACATTGATTTGCCGCTTTCTCTGTCGCATGATGCCAATGTAAACATGACAAATGAAACGGCATATATTCCGGTCATACGTAATGTTGTTTTAGAATATGATTTTGAGATTTTCATATTTATGTTATTATATTTAATGGCACAAAACTATATATAATTTTCAATACATAACCTCTTCTGTTAAGGTTTTTGCATCTTTTGTACTATCATATTTAACAATATGATTTTCAATGAAAACAAGTGAAAGAAATGTGACTAAAAAAAGTTTTTTATCACATTTTTGACTTGATATGATTTTGCTTCCAAATGAAAGTGCTATATTTGCACTTGTTATCCAAATAGTGTATATTCAAATGGCAAAAGTCGGCTATATATTCAGAGAGAATAATGACAGTTTTGACAGAGAGATGGAATGGATGCAGCAATATGGCTGTGTACAAATCATCGAGGAAACATTCGAACACGAAACATTGCGACCGATGTGGAAACAGCTTATGTCAAATTTGCAACGGGGTGATGAAATTGTAGTGACCAAGTTCAGCAATGCTGTGCGCGGTTTGAGAGAGTTGGCTGTATTCATTGAACTATGCCGGATAAAGATTGTACGCATTATCTCTATCCATGACAAAATAGATACTCAAGGGGAATTGTTCCCAAATACAACCATTACTGATGTGCTGTGGCTAATAGGAGCATTTCCGGAAGAGATTGCTGCCTTGCGAAAGTATTCCGCTCATATAGAAAAACTGCGAAAGAACATCAAAGCTCCTACGACACCACAGGTCTTGACCAAAGCACAGCGGGATAAAGTAATTGTGGATATGTATATTAACGGACATTCTTTTGATGACATCCATGCTGCCAGTGGCTTCAATAGTAAAAGCTCGATTTGGCGTATTTTGAATAAATACAATGTGAAACTTGATCGGGGCCGGAGTAGTGGACCACGTGCCAAACCGAAAGAAGACGAGGCGGAAGAAAGTGATGTTTGACGGAATTACTAATTTTTGAATTTGTTTTATCGGCTATTTTTCGTGTTTTTAATTGAATTATTAACAGTATAAATGTAAGAATAATGGAAGATGTTATAATTGTACTACTGGTATGTTGGGTTGTGGGTAAGTTATTGAAAGGTGTGTTTGGCGGATTCAGCAAGAGTAGTTTCAAAGATGATAAGTAAATTGTGCAGTTGCATTGATAAAAAAGGTTAAACGTTTTTCCAGATATAGGAATACAGGATATCTCTGTGTGTCCTGTATTCCTATGTCCTAAATACGTCAAAATCTCTATTTTAGCCTTCACTATCGTTTTTTGCACGGTTTATTTATACGACAATGAAGCAGGATGTTGTTGTTTCTATTTTCATTTTTGTAGTCATTTCTTGACTATACTCCATAATTTCATCCATTGTAATCCACGTCGGCTTTTCATCCTCTTTGAAGCTATTGTAGAGTTTTATCATCAATTCAATTTGTTTCGTTTCATTACCTGCCCACAAACGTTTGGTATTTCTGTTCCCATAGCCAAGGTAGTATTGGCAGTCTGCTTGCAAACGCCCTAATAATAGATATCTAAATTCTAAATCCCGCTGCATAACTTCGCCTATTGCCATTTCTCCTGTTGATTGACTTGTTGCTTTCATATTCATTTAATTAAGTTTATTATTTTCCCTCCGATACTTCCAGTACCGAAGGTTGGTTATTTTTCTGCTTACAGAATTGATGAACGGTTCGGGCAAGGAGAGTGCGGAAAATACGCTCTATGATGTGTCATAGAGGAAGATTTTTCGACAGCCAACAAAAGTGGTCCTTGACAGGAAGCGATAATCGTCAATCGACCTTTGCAGAAAAAATAACATGGTTCGCGGAATGGGGCACAAGGAAAGTAAATGTATGTGAATGGAAAAGACAGAAGCGAAATTTCGTATATAGATGGAAGTTGCCGATAACTGATATAATGGTGGCAATGGTTCGACCATGAATAAAACAAAAGCGACCGAAAGGCCGCTTTGTTATGATAAGACGAGAACTATTTCTTACGTTTCTTTGTTGATTTTGTCACTTTTTTAGGAGTTTCCTCCTTTTCGATGGGTGGATAGAACTTGACGGCTACCATCACGATGCGGTTGAACTTTGTACCGTTTTTAATCCATTCTTCGGGTTTGAAATAGCCCTCGATGGTGAGCATTGTACCCTTGGTCAATTGGTCGAATGCCCCGATGTTTTCGTTCTTGCGCCAAGCCTCGATGTTCATAAAGGCAGAAGTGCGGTCGGTTTTTTCTCCGTTCTTTTCCTGTCGACTTACAGCCAAGGGGAAACGTGCTACACTGGCGGTGGTGAACTGGCGAATTTCAGCGTCTTTACCTACAAATCCGGTTACTGTGAAAGTGTTTTCAATCTTTTTCATGTTGAATTGCTTTTAGAAGTTATTAAATCAATTTTTACGTTGCCACAAAAAGTAGATGCTGTTTAAGGGATGCACCAAGGGATAGCTGATATAATACGCTTTATTTTTGACTGTAGGCAAAATCTGGGGCTTGATAAAGGAAGATTGTACAGCGATACCATTGGTCAAGACTTGCAGAAGTCACTCCCGGCTGCATACTATCTTTGCATCGAAAAAATGATGATTACTTCGATGAAAAGCGATTATGAAAAGTTGAAAGCAAGTAATCGGGAAGATAAAGGAAAGATCCAACCTGAATGTCTACACAAGTATAGTAGCATATCCGTCTGAAAGTCAGTAAAGAAGAATGGCAAACCCAAACAGCATATCTTGTCTTGAGTCGAGACTGCAATAAATGAAACATCGTCCGACCCAAAAAGAGATTGCCACATAGGAGCGTGCTGGTCAAGAATGAATAGGGACGTAAGCGACCCCAGCATCATGAGATAGCTGTATCCACATCGAAAAAAGGGTAACAAGAGAAAAGACAGAAGGAATGACGAAAAGTTGGCATTTTGTACACAAAGCTGTCAACGGGTTGCTTTGTACGAATGGCTGCTTTATAAAAGGAATGGCGCAGCTAAAAGAGAGAAAGCTATAAAAGGAAAACGAGGCAAGGCTGAAATGGACGGTACCATTCCAACCAGCCGATTATTATGCTATTTCGCGGTAGCGACATTTGTCTGTTATTGAAATTCAACCATCATAATACGGTGTTTGAATATTTTGTTCTTATCGCTGGGACGTCTTTGGCAGATCCATAGGTGGTGTGCGCCATAACCGTATGTAAAATACTTGTCAAACGGTACTTTTTTCTCCAACAACTTCATGTTTTCACGCAATTCCGTTTCATTGCTTGAAAAAAGAATTGTGTTGATGATTCGGAAATAGAGGTCTGTCACCTCGTCACAATAGGGGCAAAAACTGTATTCTATTGTTACGTTCATATTCTTTTTTATTTTACCTCAATTATATCTTCAATTTGACCAGACAAGACGGAACGGAGTGCGGTTTTGTCAATGGCGTAATACTCGTTAATCTGTCCATACTGTTTTACGAAATACCGTTTTAGGACATCGGAAAAGTCAAAATGGTAACCCATCAGAGCAATGCCTTTGTTGAAATAGCCACATTTTTTCACGCTTTGGGTGAGCCAGTTCTTTTCTTCCCGGCTTAACTTGTCACCATTATTAAGACGTTCTCTCAATTTGTAAACCTTGCTATCTTTCAGTTTTGCTAATTCAGGTACGTCCCATTGGACGAATTTCGTTGCTGTCTGTTTCATGATTTCTATGTTTTTAATCGTAGATAATTACTTCGTCACGGTATTCAATAATCTCTTTGCCATTGGTGAGACGTACAACGATTTTGTTGCCAAAATCGCCGACAATTATTCCCTCCGTATAACCTTTATAGGGAATGAGCAGCGTACAGGATAAACCGATAATCTCACCGTACTGATTGGCAATACCGTTAACATGATCTTTCAGAAATGCCTCCATTTTAACGAGGTCTTGTTTGTTCGCTGTCGTAGCGTGGAAAATGTTTGTTGCACAATTAGCCATAATGTAATTTTTTTAGTTTTTCCCTCTTGTAGCTTGTCAGCTACTTCCGGGCTTGATTTAATTATGTCGCTTCAAAAGGTGTCATGGCTCTTTATGCAGGGTTTCACTGCTAAATACAACCTCTGTAAGCCGGAGGTGGAGATTTTGTCGTGAACCGTCAGGCAACAGACCTTGCATACAAGAAAGACATGACAGATACCTTTGCGACACAATTCATATCGGGCAGCCCGAAAGTAAGGATGCAAGGATGTTGGAGCTAATCAGTATATAAAAAGGATAACAGCGAAAAGATAAAAGATACGGTAAAATAGGCTTCTGTTTGATTGTGCGTTTTAAAGTGAATGGTAAAATGGTAAAGATAACATGAAAATCCAGTTTAGTTTAGTTTGTTAGCTCATATATATGCTAAACTAAATTAAACTAAATATTGGCAGGTATATTTGGATACCTGTGTGAAAATTTGTATCTTTGTGAAAGAGTGAGTTCAACTTGAAAAATGAGAATTTGTACTTTCTTTTTTGGCTGCAACAATTCAGATTCTCAAACCTGAGAACATTAGTCGTGGAAAAATAATAGGAAATGCACTCCCCAAGACAAGTAAATGAAAAGAAAAGAACAAAGTGCAAATCCAAAAACAGGAAAATACATAAACGTACAATTTTGTTTCTGTTTTGTTTCTTAATAAAAATCAATCATTTTATAATATACTGATTATAAGTGCATTGCGGTGATATTTTTATGACAGTTTTGATTATTGCCAATAATCAACAGACGGATTTCTTTTCTGTTGTTTTCCGTGGCTGTTAATCTAATTCCGTTTTCAGAGGTTACTTCTATCATGAAGATTATCATTTTGACAAAATTACGGAAATTGGATTATTAATACAATACCAAATTTAATTAAAAGCAATATGGACGAATTGAATATAACAAACACTAGGCAAAACTCATAGACGAACGAATAGCCGTTTGTCACAACATTTCTTCAGTCTTGTTTTTGATCTTTTTCGCAATCTTGGCAATGTCTTGCACTGACGGTATCAGCAATTCTCACAGAATCCTGTTATCCAGATAAGTAAAGACCAAGGAGCTACGATAAAACGTAGCCCTTTTCTTTATTGTCCGAATGGAGCATTTGCCCCATTCGTTTATTCTAGACAGGGACGCACGCCATGACCTGCACTTTTGCTGAAACGGTCTAATGGCCATACCCAATAATTAGTATAGAGAGTAAGATTATGGGCATAGTTAGAATGGGTAGACGTTGCTGACCAAGTATGTCCCAGCGAACCTACTGCCGATAGGTGTCCTCCTGATGATATTCGTTCTCCCGTCATAGGGAAGAAAATTGTTCCTCCAGTCTTGTTTGGTCCGCAATAGAAGTTCCATCCTGGAAGGCTACTATTCCATTCTCCGTTATATTTAGCAACAGTATTGGTGACGTTTTCCCCTGTTGTGGTGAATCCTGTAAAGGTATTGCTTGGTGGCATCGCGAAACCCACTGGGCAAGGGTCGTATACGTTTTTTGTCACCGGATTGTCGTTGTAGACGTTGCTATTAGTGTTGTTATCTGCATTCCATAAATTGAAGTACGTATTGTCTCCCCCGATTTCTTTTTGCATCACATCGGGCTTGCGAATGTAGTTTTTGATACACTCGTTGCCAAACGGGAATGACTCTACTGCATGGTTGGCTGTTGAAGCAATTCCTGCTGCGTTATACCATGTTTTATTTTTGTAAGCATAACCGCTGGATGGGCGCAAAGGGTCTTTGCGTCCCCATTCGTAAAAAGTACAGTTCCCTTGGGTAGAAGTAGTTGAGCGCATTTGGTTGACAGTAATAAGGCGCGTTTGCCCGTGGGCAATGAATTGTACCTGGCAGCTTCGGGCTGCATAATTGATGACTTCTCCTTCGCACCAGCCCAAATGAATAGGCATGAGGTCGTGGGACACATTTTGATGGTTGGTTACCTTGATGGTATGGTATATATTCTCGTCCGTAATCCAAATGTGCCAAGACCAAAGAATTGTGTTTTGACTATCTTTAATGGCTATAAGCGCGTTTCCCTGTCGGATATTTTCTTTGTCTACCTTGAAAGAAATCGTACCACCGTTGGTTCCGCTATTATACTTAATGTCGGTTACCAGCGAAGGGGCATCCTGCCAAACCAGTTCGGCTTTTACGGGGACGCAATCTGTATTTTTAGCGATATAAGGGTCGGTTATGCCATTGCCAAGATGATTAATGAACGGGTTCAACGTCCCCTGTATGGAAGCCTTAGACGTGTATGCCGCGTAATTGACCTGTCCATTATTGATGGCATTGCCGTATACCAAAGGGAAAGAATACGTGCCCGGTGCATTTACGACGTAACAGTTTGCCGTGTTTTCCACGTCTGCCGCACCCGTACTGTTCGACAGATTGTAAGGAACGGCTTTAGAACCTTTCTCTGCTGTTGCACGAAGGGCTGTCGTATGTACACTTTGGGATACACCGGTTTGTGGAGTAACTTCAGCGTTAAAGGAAGTGGCAGTTTCGCTTCCCGTTCCCCTTGAGGTAAACTCGGTGAGCCAGCCGGGTTTGGTGCTACTCCATGTCTTTCCGTTGTTGGTCGAGTATTGGGTGGTCCACTCCACTGGCTCTATAATCCCCTGATTGTTTTTTCGGTAGCTGGTAACACTGTACGATTGCGTGCCACCCAAATAATTAAAGTTTAAGGTTTCGGAGGAGACTGTCAGTATGTATTGCCAATTAATCGAGGTACTTGATAGTTGGTAAGTTACCGTTTTTCCCATCTGCCATACGCTTTTTCCGATACGTCCGGTAAGGATGTTGTCAGTTACTCCATCGTTGAATACCACTTCGATTACTGCATTGTCTGGCAAAGTTTGCGGAATCATCATGAAAGTTTGCTCCGGAGCGGTGATTGCTGTGTTTGGAGTTCCCGAAGTCGGTTGATTCAGTGTTTGCGAGAAGTTTTTCGGATTGCTAACATGACTCCACGTGTCAGTTTCGAAGTTATAAACTCCTGTCGAGTTCATACCTTTAAGTGTAACGCTTTTTACAGTGCCTGCTTTCATATCGCTGCCGCATACGAATTTTACTGCCGTCAAAGCATGGCGGAACCTCAGATTAACAGCCGTATTGGTTCCACCGTTGATTTCTTCCGAAGCTGCCACCAGTAAATCTTGTTGCTCCGCTACATTGTCTGGAATCGTACAGGTTACAGTCGGCGTTCCAGCGATTTGTCCGGAGAGTTGATAGGCATTGTTATTTTGAGGCGCATAGGCAAAGAATTTCAGTTTATAAGCATTGCCGGGCCAATAATGTGTAGAAGCGGGAAGCCATGAACTGCCTGTTTTACTAACCGTAACATCATACATGTAATTCGGCTTCTGCGTATTGTTCCAACTGCCGGTATACGCATAAGCAGATATGCCGAACGCATCGTACATATTATTCGAGGTGACAGGAATAGAACGGGTAGCCGGAACGCTGTCGGAAGAGAAGGGAGACGCTATACTGTCTGCATAAAGTGTATGCAGGTAAAATGGGGTTCCACTGTTCGACTGTAAGGTAGATACTGTTGAGCGTGTCTCTGCTCTACGTTCGTTTTGGTCAAAAGAAATCCAAGTGTTTTGAATCTCCGTATGAAAGCTGATACGGTTTTCCAAACGAGGCTGTTGTACTTCATCGGTACAAGAAGTCGTAAGAATGAATATTGCTAATAATCCTTGAGCGATTGGATGGTGTATAAGTCTATGATTTGCCATATATTAATATTTTATTTTGCGCAAAGTTAAGTCTTAAGAAGTGTTTTGGAAACGATTCTGAATGTACTTTTTATGGACTTATATACTTGAATTACAGAGATATTATTTGTTTAAACAATGTACATCCTTGACTGTTTTTCATGTCAATCTATCCTTTTAAAGGGTTTTATGGAGGAAAGAATAAAAAAAGGCAAAGGTATTTTTATCCTCTGCCTTTTCGTTCTTAGTATTTAAAGCTCAGGTTAATGGAAAGTTAAAGCTCAGGTTGTTTTTACATGTCTGTCAGAACTTCTACAGTTTCCCAGTCTTCTACCGTAATGCTGAATTTGATAGGACCTCCTAAAATGTCCTCACCACCGGTTCCGGGAGTTTCATCGGTATTCGAATTTCCGCCAGGATTTTCCGGATTTGGATCAACTTTACCGGCACCACCGCCGTCAGAACAGAAAGTCAAGTTATAAACATACTTTTTGCCCGGTTCCCATTGATTAATAGTCTTAGTATTGATTGCCACGGCTGAATAAGCATACTTGCCGGTTTTGGGGTCATCGGCAGTAGGAGCAGGATAAATCAATGTTTCACCGGCTTCGCTTAAATTAGAAATACGGCAGAGAACGGCAAGGTAAGCACCCTGTTTGTTGATTTCAGCATCGGGGTCGTTCTTTACTGCGTTCCACGCAGTAATCTGTTGCGGGATAACCATGAAATTGTTTTCACCAAACATGACAGACTGAAACTCGGTAGAGTTCAGCACCACAGCTTTCGTTCCGTTGCTGTAATAAGCCTTTGAAGGAATGTTCAAATCTGTCTGATTACTCCAGTTATTGATTGGCAATTTGGTATTATCGAGAGTAGATTCCGGGAAAGTAAGAGTGGCTTTCGTTGCCATGTTTACCAGTTTTACTCCGATAATCTCAACTTTAACGGAGTTTGCCTTTTCATTCTTGGCTTTTACCTCGATTTGTGACAAGGCGTGCTTGAATGTCAAAGGTACAGGACTACTGTTATAATTATCTTTCGTACCGGTATTGTAAGCCACCAGCAAGTCTTTGTGTTCGGTTACGTTGCCTGCTGGAGTGAAATCAGTAATCGTTTTGGCATCTTTGGTAATAGAAACCCTACCTTTTCCGGCAGCAGGACCATTGGCGTATGCGTAGAATTTCAATGCATAGTTCGGCCAATAGTAAGTTTCCGCAGTGTTCCACTCACTGCCACTTTTTGTTACAGTAGTAGCAAATTCTGTTCCGGCATCCTTAATGGCTGTTACTTTGAAAGTAGACAAAGAGGCGGTAGTTTCCTGATTAGTACGAGTAGCGATGTCAATCAGTGTGCGGAAAGAGATAGTGCCTCCGGTGTTTACATCCACAATTTCGTCGTTGGAGCAAGCTGCCAACATCGTATAGGCAATTGCCATGCTTAAAATAAAGTTTTTCTTCATATAAATTATAATTAGTGATTAATGGTGTTAGTTTATTATGTACTTATTACATAGATATATCTATTTCTACCGTACTCCATTCGTCTACGTCAGGATTGAATCCTCCACCGTTGTCTATGGGTTTGGGGAGGGGAAGCCCGTCAAGCAGGATGTGTACATTGGCAGGGTCGGGAGAGTTGTGTATCTTCTCGGTTACATCATACGTAAAACTGTATTTCTTCCCGTCGTTCAGTATGGCATACACAGTAAGATACTGAGTGTTGGTCGATGTGGCCGGATAACCGAAAGTGTAGAAGTCTGCGTTTACAGTCGACCTGCTGTCGGATGTCATGTCGAACGGTAGAGTAGCCAGTTCCTCTGTCGGCAGGTTTGTTCCCAGCATAAAGCCGTCCGACATATTGGTAAGCGAGCCGAACAGTTCTCCCTCGGTGAGGTATTTCAGGTTTTCTACATTCTTGATTTCCACCGTGTAATGGCATACTATGGCTTTCGGATACAGCGTCAACGTCTGTTCCTTTGCCGAAGCTACTACTTCCACTTCTTCCATGCGGTCGCTCCACAGCTTGTCAGGCGTAAATTTTACCCGTTGCTCGCCAGTATTTCCGGCACGCGGAACCGGACGCGGGAAAGCTCCATCCGCCAGGTACGCTTTAATACTTTCATAGTGGTCGGTGTTTCTGAAAAGGATAAACTCCGTATCGTTGTTCATACACAGTGCGCGGTAACGCCCAACAGAGACAGTTATCTTTCCTTCCATGTGGTTTCCGAACTCATAGATCAGCGGCTCTTTCCCTGTTTCTGGGAAAAGGTAAAGGCGCATACTTGCGGGATGAGCCTCGGGAGCATATTTCCAATTGAATATCACTTGCATTTCTGTTGTGTGAGCATGAGCGAAACACAATTCTTTGTGCTCGCACGCCGTGACTAGGAATATTATGGTGATAAAGGTAAGAATGTGCGTGATTTTCATCGTTTTCCTCCTTTCTTTGCATTATAGTTTCCATTGCCAAGCAACCATACCAGCGACATTTCCGCTTTCGTCGGACCAAACCAACGGCGTTGTTTGGTTGCCTGCCATACATAGTGATTATCCGTAGGCAAATATTCGTAATACGTTCCTCCCCAATAACCCACACCGATCACGAAATCGAGGTTCAGCCGTTGCGTTATGGGTAATGAGTAGCCATATTCCAGTCCAGCACTGTAATTCATTTTCTCCCAAAGCGTACCGCCCGGTTTCCCGCCCATGTAGCCGTGTCCTCCGGTTTCGAAGTCATAGGTAAATACTTGTCCGTAGATGCCGATATGGTGCCCGTTCAACGGACTACCTTCGGTTGTCCGGTTGAAGTATTTCCGTATAGCCAGTTCGCCACCGTAGATACGCCAGTAGTAGTGACGACTGTTGCGGTTCCACCATGCGTACATCCAGTTTCCGCCCACAGAGAAGCCTTTGGCCACATAAAATTCTACACCGATATTTGGTACAAGAAGGGCATCGTAAAGCAAATTAGTTTTAACAGCCATGTAGAATGGAGAGCACACTTGTGGCTCCGTCTCTAAAACGATGGTACTGTCTTTTTCCGTTGCGTAGGAGGGAGGAGTGGTACATTCTGCCGTTACGATTTCCGTATCACCCTCGTCTTTGATTTCCTCTTGTGGCGTTTCGCAAACATATTCCACTTCTATCAGCGAGTGTCGCAGTTCGGGGAAGAAATGTTGTTCCATGTAGCGCCAGCAGTTTCCTTGCCGGAGAGTCATCAGTTGCTTTTTCCTGCCGTCAACCACGATGCCGTTTTTCACCACCCATTCGGGCGTATGATACAGAATCTGTAACACCTCTTCTTTATAAGGCATGTCGGAACACTCTACTTTGGCTTGCAGAGTCGCCCAATCGATGCCTCTGTGAGTTTTCGTAACCACAGCCGATTGTTCGGCAGGCAGTCGTAAACCGAGGTAATCGCTGATGGCATTGGTTCTTTTTTTCGATAAAACTTTATTAAATGAGGTATTCCCTTCGGGAGAAGCACCAGATGTGATGTGTAATCGGTTTAAGCGATATGTGCTGTCGGCTGACAGTGTGTAAAGAAACTCCAATAGCTTGCCCATACGATTCCGGTTATCCTGATATGTGGAATCGAACCGGGATATTCCCTGTCGGTAATAAATTTCTACGGTCAGTGTGTCGGTAGGCTGAGTATCATTTGCCCACGAAACAAGACTCCCGGCGGACAGTATGTACAACAATATTCTTCTTTTTAATTTTGTCATAGAAATGAATTAACTGTCATTCTGTTTTTGGATGCAAAATTAGGTATAATATTCGATGTGTTCTCTTTTGTACAATGTACATCTGTGTTTGTGTAATCTGTTGATTTATAGGAGTAAATTGTTTTTTGCTAATGTACAAGATGGAACGAATATAATTGAAACGGGCGGCTCCTTATTTCTATTCGGAAAACTGGGTAACGGATGTGGTAGTTTTCGATAACTTATCTCATAGCGTATCCCGGTTCTTGCGGATGCGTTTTTGGAGTATAAAAACCGCCTGCAAATACGAGAATTACGGCGGCTTTAGGGATAAAATGAGTCGTTGGTATCTTCAAATAATCGTCCGTTTCCGTAACGGGTAAAAGACAAGACTATAAATGAAATAGATATTTCATGGAAGGCAATGGCAGAGCCATCAAAAAGAACGATTGGAATATTTAGAGGACCTCATATTTGTCGGGTACAAGGTCTTTAATTATGAATTGTTAAAATGAGAGCAAATCACAACGAAACATGTGCTGTTATGGCAACAGGAGTGTTGTTTCCAATGTTTCAAATGTTCTGTACTCTATAATAGAAAAATTCTGCATACATAATTGATATTCTCATTACTACGTTGGAATCGATGTCAGCAAGGCGACTTTCGTTGTCGCTTATTCGTCAGCCA
>OHEP01000121.1_pt1 | contig 57012 bp, 49 predicted proteins | sample 1567271 | NCBI WGS metagenome assembly OHEP01 (sample SAMEA3879577, study PRJEB24766) | human gut metagenome | biome: human-associated habitat; feature: feces | place: USA | collected 1985/1987
AAATGTGTTGCCACAATTCCTCTGTAATGAAAGGCATGAACGGATGGAGCAGATGCAACAAGTCGTCGAAGAAATGGAGCACTGCCTCATAGGTACATTTGTCAATGGGTTGTCCGTAAGCGGGCTTTACCATTTCCAGGAACCAGCTGGAGAACTCGTCCCAGAAGAGGCGGTAAACTTCCATCAAAGCTTCGCTTAAGCGATATTTCTTGAACAGGTCGGCTATTTCTGCCGCGCTTTTCCTGAGTTGTGCACCAAACCATCTGATAGCTTGACGGGAGGTTTCGTCCTGTTCTTTTTCGCATACCTGCCATCCCTGAACCAGACGGAATGCGTTCCATATCTTATTGCAGAAATTTCGTCCTTGCTCGCAGAGGGTTTCGTCGAACAGAATGTCATTGCCGGCAGGCGCGGACAACATCATACCCATACGCACGCCGTCGGCACCGAACTTGTCGATGAGATCAAGTGGATCGGGCGAGTTTCCTAATGATTTTGACATCTTTCTCCCGAGCTTGTCGCGTACAATGCCGGTGAAGTATACATTTTTGAACGGCATCTTTCCGGTGTATTCATAACCGGCCATAATCATTCTTGCTACCCAGAAGAAAATGATGTCCGGACCGGTTACCAGATCGCTGGTCGGGTAGTAGTAGTTCATTTCTTCATTACCGGGGTTGTTCATCCCATTAAATAAAGAGATGGGCCAGAGCCAGGAGCTGAACCAGGTGTCAAGTGCATCTTCGTCCTGACGAAGGTCGGCCAATGTCAGCTGCGGGTTCCCGCTTTCTTTCTGGGCCAGGAGCAGGGCTTCTTCTGCGGTTTCTGCTACGACAAAGCCGCCTTGAGGCATGTAGTAGGCTGGAATACGATGTCCCCACCATAACTGACGGGAAATGCACCAGTCTTTGATGTTTTCCAGCCAGTGGCGATACGTATTCTTGTATTTTGCAGGATAGAACTTGATTTCATCGTTCATGACTGGCGGCAGGGCAATGTCTGCAAAATGCTGCATCCGGAGGAACCATTGCATGGACAATTTGGGTTCGATGGCAACTCCTGTTCTTTCGGAACATCCCACCTTGTTCGTGTAGGCTTCTACCTTCTCCATCAGTCCGGCCGCCGTCAAATCTTTTTCTATCTGTTTGCGGACTTCAAAACGGTCCATGCCGATATACATTCCGGCAGCTTCAGAAAGTGTACCGTTGTCATTGAAAATGTCGATACTCTGCAAGTGGTGTTTTTCTCCCAGCATGTAGTCGTTAATGTCGTGAGCTGGCGTGACTTTCAAACAGCCGGTACCGAATTCAATATCTACGTATTCGTCTTCGATAACCGGTATCGTGCGCCCGACCAAAGGAACGATCACCTTTTTTCCCCGTAAATGCTGGTTTTTAGGGTCTTTGGGATTGATACACATAGCAGTGTCTCCCATGATGGTCTCCGGACGGGTGGTCGCTACCAGGGCATAACCGTCTTCTCCTTCTATTTTATAACGGAGATAGTATAATTTACTATGCTCTTCTTTGTAAACCACCTCTTCGTCAGAGAGGGCGGTCAGTGCCTTCGGGTCCCAGTTGACCATGCGGACACCACGATAAATTAATCCTTTATTGTACAGGTCTACAAAAGCCTTGATGACGCTTTTCGAGCGTTCTTCGTCCATTGTGAATGCCGTGCGGTCCCAGTCGCAGGATGCTCCCACGCGGCGCAATTGTTTCAGGATAATGCCACCATGTTCTTCCGTCCATTCCCACGCATATTTGAGGAATTCTTCGCGGGTAAGATCCGTTTTTTTGATACCGCGTTCCGCCAGGCGGTTAACGACTTTGGCTTCTGTCGCGATGGATGCATGGTCAGTACCCGGTACCCAGCAGGCATTCTTTCCTTCCATACGTGCCCGGCGTACTAATATATCCTGTATCGTATTGTTCAGCATATGACCCATATGAAGAACACCGGTGACATTGGGGGGAGGGATTACTACCGTGTAGGGCTCTCGTCTATCTGGTTTAGAACTGAAAAGATGGTTGTCCATCCAATATTGGTACCATTTTCCTTCAACCTCTTCGGGGTTGTACTTGCTTGCTAATTCCATATTATTTGAAATATCTTGTTTTTGTCTTTTTTATCTTTTTAGGGAATTTTGCAAAGATAGTGATTTCGTTTGGTTTGTGTGGGAACGATGGGATAAAACATTGTGTGGTGGAGGAAAGGGTCGCAGAAATGTGGTCGAAAATGCCTGGGAACGATTAGTACTTTAGCAAAAACTGTCGGTACTTTAGGAAAAACAGTCAGTACTTTAGAATTTTCTATCCTTACTTTTGTATAGCTGAATTGCGAAAACAGGTTTATCCACTGTTGTTACATACTGTCTTGGAATATTTTTCGGTTTCATGTTTTCTCCGAATCTCTTCTTTATTTCCTGAACATATCCAATATGTCTTCACATCTCTTTATCTTGATTTCCGATGCTTTTTCAGGCTTTCGTGCCGGGTGGATTGTTTTCGTTCTAGGCGCAAAAGTAAATCCGGGATTGAGGGTACTTAATGTTTTTTATATGAAAGTGTATATGGGTAAGGTTCTGAATATAGTGTAAAGAAATTGATAACCGGAAAGGTGAAAATCCACACGACTTTAATTCTTTTTGTCTAAACAGAATTGGTCTATTCAGTTATAACATGATTCTGAATGTAATTTGAACTCGAAGGACCACTCCATAGGCCAACCTTTGTTAATATGTATCAGTTAAATAGCATTTTCATTACGAAACTTCTTTATTCCGACTCAGATAAATCTGCAATTCTTTATAAATTTGTGCTATGGAAGAAAAGTTTTCAAATGAACATTTTCCCTTTGAAGTAGCGGAAACGCTATCCATTCCATCTAAAACGGTATTATTGGAGATGGGTAAGGTTGCGGATAGGATATACCTTATCCGAAAAGGATGCATGAGACTGTTTTTCTACAATGAAGGAAAGGATATAACTTTCCAGTTTTTCTTTGAGGGGGATTTTGTGGCTTCATTTGACAGCCTGTACAAGGGCACACCGAGCCAGTTCTCGCTGGAAAGCATCGAGCCCTCCGAAGTCCTGTTTATAAAGAAAGAAGACTTCTACCAAAAGATAGAAAGCAATCCTTCATTGAGAATGTTATATGAGGAGAAAATTATAGAGCGGTTTAGCTTCTACCAGCACTTGTTCCTGTCCCGTATCAAGAATACGCCACAGCAGAGGTACGAAGAACTGTTGAAGGAATATCCCAACATCATCCAGCGTGTACCGCAACATTACATTGCTTCCTATCTTGGCATCACACCCGTTTCACTATCCCGCATCAGAAATCGCCGTTAAGCTCCATTTCTTTACAATTGTTATCGTCAGTTTCCGATAAAGTAGTGACCTTTGTACTATTAAATATGGAAATGTATGAAAAGAGTTTTTGTAATCGACTGGATTTTAATCGTTGTATTCATCGTGTCTGCCATTTCAGGAATTGGTCTGCACATAGCCGGACATGGGAACAGCCACGAAGTATGGCATAACTGGGCAGTGGTTCATGTCGTGAGCAGTGTATTGTTCCTTGTTGCCATCATATTCCATGTGACAACACACTGGGGGTGGTATAAGGGAATCATAAAAAACGGAATAGACAGGAAAAGCAAGGTTACAGCAGTTCTGTCTATCATATTTTTATTGCTGTCCGTTACAGGTATCGTATTACTTGGAGTAAGCGGAGCAAACTCTCCACTTGGACTGTGGCATTATAAAATAGGTATCATAATGATAATCATAGCTATCGGGCACATTATAAAGCGATTGTCTGCTCTTCGCAAGTCCTTAAATACAAAAACAGTAAGTTCCCGATATTTATAGCTTAGAACTTTCTTTAGTAACTTGTAAGAGGATATTCGAGAACAATTTGGGAACATTAATATAAAAAGGAAAGAGCTAAATATTTGATTTGCAAATACTTAGCTCTTTTTCTTGTACCCAGACCCGGGGTCGAACCGGGATGGATGTTACTCCACTGGTGTTTGAGACCAGCGCGTCTACCGATTCCGCCATCTGGGCAACTTGAGATTGTTTCTCGATTGCGGATGCAAAGGTAGGCACTTTTTATGAAACTGCCAAATTATCGGGCATGTTTTTTCTAAAAATATAGTTTCACCCGCTTATCATAAGTTCCTTACTCACCTCCCAACATCACCCAAAGAAAGTTTCCTATCTCTTTCCGGAGACAGGAAACTTCTATGTATCAATGCTTATTTCTGCAGTTCATTGTCATTGGTCAACAACTTACCCTGGTATTCACCGGTCAGTGTCTGCAGGAAGGCTACCAACTGCTTCGTTTCCTGTTCCGACAAGTCCACGCCCACTTCATACTTAGCCATCGCCTTGACAGCCTCATCAAGCGTAGCCTGTGTACCGTCATGGAAGTAAGGAGCTGTCAGAGCTACGTTACGCAAGCCCGGTACTTTAAAGCGGTGTCTGTCACGCTCATTGTTCGTTTCTTTGAAACGTCCGTTATCCTCCACAGTCAGTTCGGTTCCTCTATCCGCAAAATAATCGTGCTTGATACCCAACAGTTCATACGACTGTCCACCCATGTTCTCACCCACGTGACAGGTAGCACAGTTATACTTCTTGAACAGGTCATAACCGGCCAGTTCTTCTGCCGTCATTGCTGAATCATCTCCTTTCAGGTATTTATCAAAACGGGAATTAGGAGTGAGCAAGGTTCTTTCGAATTCCTGGATAGCGTCGGTAATGTTCGCCTGATTGAATCCATCCGGATATACTTCCTTGAATGCTTTGGCAAAATCAGCATCGGCATTCAGCTTTTCGCAGATTTCATCGAACGAAGTGTTAGCCATCTCTACCGGATTCAAGGGAGGACCTGCAGCCTGGTCGGCCAAAGTAGCGGCACGTCCGTCCCAGAACTGTACAAAATTATAATGCGCGTTATATACAGAAGGAGCGTTCACACCGCCGAACTGTCCACCAACTCCTTCCGAATACTGCTTATTATCCACACCACCGGTATTCAGACCGTGGCAAGAAGAACAGGAAACCGTATTGTCCGATGACAGACGGACATCGTGGAAAAGCAGGTTACCCAGAATTACCTTCCGCATATCTACGGCTACCGAATCCTGAATCGGACGGATGGCTTCATTACTCCATTTCGCATCGGCCAGCAGGTTCGGATAGAAAGCCTCACGCTGGTTCTTCACCCAGGCCAATGCCATCTGTTTCTCTGTATCGCTAAGCGAAGCTCCCCAATGAATCAGGTAATATTTGGCCATCGGCATGGTACCGTCCAGAATCACTTTCTCCACCTTTGCCAAATCGACTTCGCTGACCTTCTCCCCCTTTTTCAAGGCTTCCACCATCGGAACCATATCGAAGGAACGGTAAGCCAGCTGGACATCCTCTTTGACCAGCTTCCCGGCTACAGGGAAATTCGCATAAAACGGCAATTCAGGATTTGCCGCATGACACGCCATACAACCACTGCTCTCGATGATTTCCGCCATCTGAGCATTACTGTCCAGGCTGGCCGAAGGCGCCTTATTCACCATCCGGTATACACCGAAAAGTACCGTAGCCGCCACCAACACCGACAGGACAATTTTTGAACTTTTCTTCATAACTTGTTAGTTAGAGTTAAACAACTTGGTAAATTTATCACTTGTGAATATCTATTCAGGAACGGTTATACAAATGCACGCTCTCTTGGGCAGACGGCAGATAGTTTACCCCATACCAGCACATCTGAAGAGAGAGGAATGAAACAATCAGTATCCAATAAAGGGTATGGGGAGACGAACGCCGGAACAACCGCAGGTGGATATACAGCAAATATCCGGCCCAGGTAAAGGCCGCCCAAGTCTCTTTCGGGTCCCAGCTCCAGTAATGCCCCCATGCAGCCTTTGCCCAAATCGCACCTGTAAGCATCCCGATGGTTAAGAAAGCGACTCCGGTATATACCAGATTATCGGCCGCCGTCAGATAATTCTCCTGATGACGGAACAAACCCATACATGCCAAGATAAAGGCACATCCCAATACGGAATAAGAAAACATGTAAACCGTCACATGAGGAACAAACCAGAAACTCTGCAAGGCAGGCATCAGTGACTGGTCATGAATTTCCGGTTTGAGGATGTTGAGCAAAGCAAACACAATCCCCACCACCGCAGAAAAAGCCAAAATCCAACGGTACTTCCATCGGAGATAGGTCAGCAACCCCGATACTCCCATAAAAAAAGAATACCAAAGACGCGTTTCACCCATAGTACGAAGCGGAGGACGCTGCAGACTTATCCAGAAACCCACTATAAAAGTACCGAACACCAATGTACCCGCTACACTTAAAATGATTGCCCAACGGCTTCGCTTACCGGAAACCAAAGCCGCTCCCGCTCCTACTATCCAAAGAAGAGCCGCAACCATGGCAAACCAGTGAAAGTTATCCCACGTAATCATATCAAGAATCGTTTAATCAACATTTAAAATACGACTATCTCCTCCGGAAAGAACAGACTTACTGTTTCTATCCGGGCCACCCAGGAACAAGAGAAAGCCTCCACATAACATCATCACGATGCCCGCCAGCATGACATACTTCAAGGGCTCACGTACAATCTGTACCACACAATATGCCGGTTCGGACGACTGAACATCGTACGAAGTAAGGTAATAGTCTTCTCCCCAACCTGCAGAATACGGATGATTCACTTCCAGATGGACAGGTTTTCCATCGAGAGAAACTTCCGCAAAGAAATACCGGGGAGTCCCGTTATCATAATGTTCTACCGTGAATCTGGTCAGCTGCAGCGGTTTATCCAGAAACACTCTCTCTCCTTCCGAAGTAAAGGCTTCATTGTTCGGAGCATCCCGGAATACCGGAATGCGCAACGTCTGTTCACTGGCACTACCGATGAACCCGGCAAAAAGCGCCAGCCACAATCCGGCATGGTTCAAGACAAAACGCCAACGATTTCTGCCAGGAATAAAACACCTGCGTAACGTCACCAGACCCAAATGAGTAAGTAAGCCGAACAATCCGGTGACAAAAATCCACGAGGACATGAAGTTATAGCAACCTAACAAAGAAAATACCCCCTGTCTTTCGGCGGCTTCACGGGCCGATAGCTGAGGAAACAAACCGATTACCAGGCATCCTACCAGAAACCAACCCAATGTACATCGGGTAGCGGCAGGAGAAAGCAACATACGAACAATGGCCGTAGTACGTAATTCCTTATAACCGTACCACATCAGAGCCATCCATAGCAATGCCATGACAGCATCCAGGGGAAAAGCAAAGAAGCCGAATGGAAAATTCCCCAATATACATTGCATTGCCACCGATAACAGAAGTGACAATAAGAATAGTAAGTTAGTCGTCAAGTTCATTCATCTTTGGTTGGTGAAACAGTTGCAAAGATAAAAGCTTATTTGATATTATTACAATTTTCAAGTACGTAAAAAATAAGAAAAACAGACAAAAGGCGGATGTTATCCCTCCCAAGACTACCCGACATCACCAACAAATGAACTGGAGAGATAAACAAAAAGCCAAAGACATCCGTTTCTAAATGCCTCCAGATTAAGTTTCAGCTGATAAAAAGAAAAAAGCCAAGCGATTGAAAACTCAACAGCTTAGCTTTTCCACGTACCCAGACCCGGGGTCGAACCGGGATGGATGTTACTCCACTGGTGTTTGAGACCAGCGCGTCTACCGATTCCGCCATCTGGGCATTTCTTAATTCCGCTGCAAAGATACATAAAGTTTCAATTCCTACAAGCTTTTATGTCAAAAATGTGAAAATAAAATTTATCTAATACAAATTGGAAGGGCCTGAAAGGGTTTCTATCAAAATAAAAACTACCTTAGCATAAACTTTAAGCTATACCTGTTTTTATGAACAACAACTACTACTGTATCATCATGGCCGGAGGAACAGGACGTAGATTCTGGCCATATAGTCGGAAAGCACTTCCCAAACAATTCCTGGATTTCTTTGGGACCGGACAGACGATGTTGCAACAAACGTATGAACGATACAAGCAGATTGTTTCTCCGGAAAACATCTATATCACTACACACTCCGATTACCGTGACATCGTATTGAAACAGCTACCTGATGTACGCGAAAACCAACTCATTGTAGAAGAAGAAAGAAGAAATACGGCACCTTCCATCGCTTATGCCGCCCATGTTCTCATGAACATCAACCCGAATGCTACCATGATTGTAGCCCCATCGGACAATCTTATCATGAGACCGGAAGCATTCAAGGAAGCCATGCTGAAAGGACTGGATTTTGCTTCCAGGTCCGAAAAACTGGTAAACATCGGTATCAAGCCGACTTACCCTGAAACGGGATATGGATACATCCAGATTGACGAAGAGGAAGAATGCGGATTCCACAAGATTAAGACTTTCATTGAGAAGCCTGCCGGAGAATTTGCCAAAATGTTCGTCGAAAGCAACGAGTTCTATTGGAACACCGGTATCTTCATCTGGCATGTCAAGACCATTCTAGAAGCTTTCCACAACATCATGCCGGATATTTGTCCACGCGTAGAAGCAGACATGCCGGACTTCCGGACTTGCCCAAACAGTTCCATCGACACCCGTGTATTGGAGAAGTCGGACAATGTCTATGTACAGGTCTGTGATTTCGGTTGGGCCGACATCGGTACGTGGAAGTCGCTGTACGACAACCTGCCGAAAGACAGGAACAAGAATGTCATCATCAACAGCGATACTTTGCTATACAATTGCAAGAACAACATTATCCAACTTCCAGAAGGGAAACTGGCCGTTATTCAGGATTTGGACGGTTATCTGGTAGCAGAACAAGGAAACGCCCTCATCATTTGTAAAAAAGACGACCAACAAAGCTTACGGAAATTTGTCAACGATGTAGAGATGAAATTCGGTGAAAAATACCTCTGACAGGTTCTGATTCACCGTGAGACAGGAAACGCCCGGTATATTGAAAAAAATCGTATACCGGGCGTCTTCACCTTTCTGAGTATTTCAATCAATATTCAAAGGTAATTCCCAATGTCGGCAATAGAGTACCGCTTTCCTGAGGCAGATACTTCATGACATAACGTTGCTCGGACAAAGGAGCTTCGGGATTCTCAATAACTCCCGTACTCATCAGGACATCCGCCTGTTTCAACTTACTGGCCGTAATGTTCTGCAAATCCAGATAGAACCCCAACATACATTTCTTCCAATAGAAGACTTTGTCCACCCGGACATCCAGTTTGGCATACGAAGACAGGCGTTCCGCATTATACCGCGTATAATCATAATAGCCTCTCCCCTGAGCATCCCACGCCTCTACCAAAGAAGACTTGTCTACATCGTAAGGAGTATAGGGAGAACCGCCTATCCAACTGACCCGTAAACCGACACTCCAGTGCTTAGGAAAATTATAAGTACCACTCGCATTCCAGATAAACTGATTGTCCCATGCGGAAGGCAGGTACTCACCGGAGTCCGATTGTCTGAACTCGCTTTTGAAGAAGGTCAACGAAGAGGCAAGGTTCAACTTCTGTCGGAGCAGCCATCGGAACATCAGTTCTACTCCATACGCCCGGCCCTGAGCCACGGATACCAGCCGTTCATTACCGACTACGCCATAATCATTACCTTTGCACGCCAACGGAATACCGTCGACCATCGAAAGGGGCATGTGGTCGTAACCTTTGTAAAAGCCTTCGGCTGTCAGTTCCATCGACTCATTCGGCCTCCACGCCAACCCCAGACTTTCTTGAGTTACAGAGGTATATTTCAAGGAACGGTTGACATACATTCCGTCAGCATCCTTAAATCCCAAGGCTGTATAAGGAGGAAGCTGATAATACAATCCCATGTGTCCACTCAAGTACCATCCGTCCGCCAGACGGTAAGAAACCGACATTCGCGGAGAAAGCTGACGCCACAATTCCTTCATGCGGCTGTTGTAATTGTTACCATCCGTACGTACACCCAAAGAAGCCGTAAAGCGTTCATCCACTCCGGTATAATTTAACGAGGCATACAATCCCCACCGGATAATATCCAAAGCCGTCCGATAATCTGTTACCGACAGGCTGTTGCCATACACACGCTGATAAGTATGGTTGGTATACTGCAGATACCCCAACTCGATGCCTGCATCCAGTTTCCAGCGTTCCCAGGTAGAGGTATTGTCCAACCGCAACTGGGTCTCCTGTTCTACCGACCCCAGATTCAATGTCAGATTCTCCGGCCGGCTATCATCATTGTCCCGATACTTGAGGTTACGGTTATTCAGATAGCTGTGGCTAAGTGTCACAGACTGTACATGCCGTCCGGCATAATGACGGTACACCCCTCCCACCGTAAAGGTTTCCTGATTGATTTCAGGCAGATAGCTCAACAGGTATTCAGCATCTTCTCCTTCCAGACCAAGATTCAGTTTCATACGGTCGATGCCGCCCAATCCCAATATCGTCAGTTCATTGTAGGCATTGAAACGTGTCTTCAGCTTGAAGGAAGCATCTGTATAGGCAGGCAAGAACGGAAGACCCAGAATCTTGAACAACATCTGCAGGTACGACTGGCGAACAGACACCAGGTAAGAAGTCTTCTTTCCCAGATGACCGTTGGAAGTCAGAGCCACCTCCGATGCACCCAACGTAGCCTTCACTGAATTGTGTTCCATATCGCCATCGCGCAACTGAAAATCCAGCACGGAACTCAAGGCATTGCCCCGACTAACCGGAAACGACCCGCTATAGAAGCGAACATTCCGAATCAAGTCCGCATCAATCAGCCCGACAGGTCCACCGGAAGCACCTTGTGTACTGAAGTGATTGATATTCGGTATCTCTATCCCATCCAGATAGAAACTGTTCTCGGAAGGACCGCCGCCACGGACTATCAAGTCGTTCCGGTAACCGATGGGCGAAAAGGCAACACCCGGATAATTCTGAACCACCCGAGAAATATCACGGTTGGCACCGGGTACTTTTTCGATTTCCTGCAGACCGATGACACGCAGACTGACAGGGCTCTCCGTCACCCGTGGAAACGGAGTAGCGGTAACGGTCACCTCCCCCAGCATCTCCTCATCCTCTTCCATCTCTATCTGGATGTGCGGAGTCAAGTGATTCACCCGATATTCAGCCGTATAGACCGTCTTGTAACCCAAGAACGAAGCCTGCAGCCGATAGATACCCGGAGGAATCTGTTCGATGACAAATTTTCCTTCCGCATCGGTAGATGAGCCTTGTGGCAATCCTACCACCACCACGTTTACCAGCTCCAGTGGCTTACGCGTGAAACGGTCGATTACCGTTCCCTCTATCCGTCCGTTTTGCGCCCAGGCGACGGCGATTGCCAACCACCATAGACATATCCAACCTACAATAAACTTTTTCATGTTTCCTTTCTGCTAATGTCCGTCAAGTTAGCAAGATTCCTCCAATCTTCCAACAAACACTACCAATTAAAAAAGCCACCCCGCAAAACAGGATGGCTTTCTTCAATATATCAAAGGAGAAAATTCAGGCACCGGCTTTCCAAGCGCTGTTGATGGCAGCAGCTACAGCCTTGAACTCATCGTCGGTCAATTTCAGTTTCGGATTAGAGAACAGCATATCCGATTCCTTCTGCATCGGAATCAGATGAATGTGTGCATGAGGTACTTCCAGACCGATAACGGCTTCGCCGACCTTCTTGCAAGGGAAAGCTTTCTGAATAGCCAGTGCCACATGTTTTGCAAAAACATGCATGGCAGCCAGTTCTTCGTCGGTCAAATCATAGATGTAGTCTACTTCACGCTTCGGCACTACCAGGGTATGTCCCTTTGCCAACGGATTGATATCCAGAAAAGCGTAAAACCGGTCATCCTCTGCTACCTTGTAGCTGGGAATCTCGCCTGCAATAATTTTACTGAATATTGTTGCCATATAATTAAGAATTAAAAAGGCAAGCCTGTATGCACAGACCTGCCTTACCGTTAAAATGATATTCCTGTAACTTCCAAACTGATTTTACCCTGCGGAATAGTGATTTCGGCGATGTCACCTACTTTCTTACCCAACAGACCTTGAGCAATCGGGGTATTCACAGAAATCTTACCCTGCTTCAGATTTGCTTCGCTCTCAGACACGATGGTATAAGCCATCTTCATGCCTGTCTTGACATTCTTCAGCTCTACACGGGTCAGAATCTGCACGGTATCGGCCTTCAGCTTGGAAGTATCGATAATCTTCGCATCGCTGATGGTTGCCTTCAACTGGTTAATCTTCATCTCCAGCATACCCTGTGCTTCTTTCGCAGCATCGTATTCTGCATTTTCGGACAAGTCTCCCTTATCTCGTGCTTCGGCAATGGCAGCCACAATCTTCGGACGTTCCACTGCTTCCAGCTGCTTCAATTCGGCTACCAGCTTCTGATAACCTTCTTCTGACATATACGCCATAATTTTTCCTCCTTAAAACTTCGTTTATTTAAATTTATATAATTCTACGCCTATAAACAAAAAAGAATTCCGACATCTTCATAATGCCGGAACCCTTTTCCTATTTAACTGAGGCAAAGATATATTTTTTTATTCTATCCGCCAAATTCCAGTCTATTTATTTTCGAATACTTTTCATATCATAACAGACTTTTGATGGCTTCCTCCAGATTTGTCTTTTCATCGACACGTACACTCAATTCATTGTTACGGTTCACCAGGAAAGCAGTCGGCAACTGGGTAACTCCATACAGATTGACATAAGTGGAATAAGATCCCTGCGGGTCGCGGACACAAATCCAAGGCAAGTTATCGGCTGCCGTCTTCCAGAAATGCTCGTTGGCATCCAAAGAGACCTGATAGATTTCCAATCCCTGCGCCGCATATTTAGTATAGATTTCGCGCAAAGCCAAATTATGCGCTCCCGAGGTGGGCGTACTGTAAGCCGTAAAGTCAATCAGCACCACTTTCCCCTTCAGATCTGTCAGGTGACGCACATTTCCCTGGATGTCCATCAACGGTATATCAATGATAGAAGCTTCCTTTACGACTCCTTCGGGCAGTTCCATTTCCTTGGTCTGGGGTTTACGGGTGTTTTTCATCCCCTTAATAACCATATTATATAGGTTACGCGAACGGTCGGCGTGCGGATATTGATTGTTCAGACTGGTCGCTACCGCAGCAAAGCATTTTATATCTTCCCGATTAGTCAACGGGTCGAAAATCATGTAACCGTTCAATGTCTGGAACAAGGCAAAATAAGCATACGTCATGTTCGGCCCCTTAAAGATGTAGTTATGTTTCACCTGATCCTTGTACGCATTGACCAGAGTCATCAGGCTGTCCTGAATGTCGCCGGCAGGAAGTCCTGACTGTGACAAGCGGTCTACGTTAGCCTGTAAATCGGCCTGAAGCAATACCAGTTCCTTGATTTTCGTATTATTTTCAGATCCTTCCACCTGATAGGCCGTCGCAAAATTCGGATAATCGGCCTTGAATGTAACCGTTTCTGTAGAATCTACCGAAAAATTGATGACCTTGTCATCGATACGCAATCGGTAATATTCCGGAGACATCGGACGGGCCTGAGAAAAGCGGAAAGTTCCGCTATTGTCCAGTTCGACAGAATCCAACGGAACAATTCCTTCCAATCCGCTTTGTTCAAGATATAACATCTTATCGGCAGCCCCCGATACTTCACCTTCCACCTTGAAACCAGGCTCCTTCTGACAGGAAACCAGTCCTGCAGCCAATAAGGCTACAGCCATATACACATTTCTTTTCATTGCAAACAAATCATTTGACGGCACTTACCGTTCATACTAAAATTCGAGGTGCAAAGATACGTCTTTTCACGGTTTAACAAAGTTTTTACACATCTTCTTGACAGATAACGGATAAAAAACGTCTTCACAGAAAACTTTTATCTCATTTCCACCCCGCTACTAGAAGAAATTACCTATCTTTGCGCGTATTTTTGAAGAAAACAATATTAAAACACTTTTTATGATCAATCCAATTGTTAAGACGATCGAGTTGGGCGATGGAAGAACCATCACACTCGAAACGGGAAAGCTAGCAAAACAGGCAGATGGTGCTGTAATGCTACGCATGGGTAACACCATGTTGCTGGCTACTGTTTGTGCAGCAAAAGATGCAGTTCCCGGTACTGATTTCATGCCTCTGCAGGTAGAATACAAAGAAAAATATTCAGCATTCGGACGTTTTCCGGGTGGCTTTACCAAACGTGAAGGAAAAGCATCCGATTACGAAATCCTGACTTGCCGTCTGGTAGACCGTGCGCTCCGCCCGCTGTTCCCGGACAATTTCCATGCAGAAGTTTACGTAAACATTATACTTTTCTCAGCAGACGGCGTAGATATGCCTGATGCGTTGGCCGGTCTGGCAGCTTCAGCAGCTTTGGCTGTATCCGATATACCGTTCGGAGGTCCGATTTCAGAAGTACGTGTGGCACGTATCGACGGACAGTTCGTGATTAACCCGACATTCGAAGCATTGAAACGTGCTGATATGGACCTGATGGTAGCCGCTACCTACGAAAACATCATGATGGTGGAAGGCGAAATGGACGAAGTAAGCGAACAGGATTTGCTGGCAGCCATGAAATGTGCTCACGAAGCCATCAAGGTTCACTGCAAGGCTCAGATGGAACTGATGGAAGAAGTCGGTTCTACCCAGAAACGCGAATATTGCCACGAAGAAAACGATGAAGACCTGCGTAAGGCAGTTCATGATGCCTGCTACGATAAGGCATACGCCATCGCTCAGTCCGGCAACAAGAACAAGCACGAACGCGAAGCTGCTTTCACAGCCATCTGCGACGAGTTCAAGGCTCAGTTCACGGAAGAAGAGCTGGAAGAAAAAGCCGGTATGATAGACCGTTATTACCACGACGTTGAAAAAGAAGCCATGCGTCGTTGCATCCTGGACGAAGGAAAACGTCTGGACGGCCGTGCTACTACCGACATCCGCCCTATCTGGTGCGAAGTAAGCCCGCTGCCTGGTCCTCACGGATCATCCATCTTCACCCGTGGTGAAACCCAGTCATTGAGTACCGTTACATTGGGTACCAAACTGGACGAAAAGATTGTAGATGATGTACTCGACCAGCACAAGGAACGCTTCCTGCTGCATTACAACTTCCCTCCGTTCTCTACAGGTGAAGCCAAAGCACAGCGTGGTGTAGGCCGTCGTGAAATCGGTCACGGCCACTTGGCATGGCGTGCGTTGAAAGGACAGATTCCGGCAGACTATCCGTATTGTGTACGTGTAGTATCTGATATCCTGGAATCAAACGGTTCTTCTTCAATGGCAACAGTATGTGCCGGAACACTGGCTCTGATGGATGCCGGTGTACCTATCAAGAAACCGGTATCTGGTATTGCAATGGGATTGATCAAAAATGCCGGTGAAGATAAATATGCCGTATTGTCTGATATCCTGGGTGATGAAGACCACCTGGGAGATATGGACTTCAAAGTAACAGGTACACGCGACGGTATCACAGCTACACAGATGGATATCAAGTGCGACGGTCTGACTTATGACATTCTGGAAAAAGCTTTGCTCCAGGCTAAACAAGGCCGTGAATACATCTTGGGTAAATTGACCGACTGCATCGCAGAACCGCGTGCCGAACTGAAACCGCACGCTCCGCGTATTGAAACCATGACGATTCCGAAAGAATTCATCGGTGCTGTCATCGGCCCGGGCGGAAAGATTATCCAGGGTATGCAGGAAGAAACAGGTGCTACCATCACCATCGAAGAAATCGACGGTGTAGGACGTATCGAAATTGCCGGAACCAACAAGAAATGCATTGACGATGCCATGAGAATGATTAAAGGTATTGTTGCCGTTCCTGAAGTAGGCGAAGTCTACATGGGTAAGGTACGTTCCATCATGCCTTATGGTGCATTCGTTGAGTTCCTGCCTGGCAAGGACGGTCTGCTTCACATCTCTGAAATTGACTGGAAGCGTCTGGAGACCATCGAAGAAGCCGGCTTGAATGAAGGTGACGAAATCGAAGTGAAACTGATGGACATCGATCCGAAGACCGGTAAGTTCAAACTGTCTCACAAGGTTCTTCTTCCGAAACCGGAAGGAAACAACGGTGAAAACCACCCGAAACGTGACCGTAAGCCACACGCAAACAAAGAACAGAAATAATCGTTCTTACCCATAGGTAACTGCGAAACAGAAATAAGCCTCCTGCTCTTTCACAAAAGGACAGGAGGCTTTTTATATTCCCTCGCCCCGGGAACTGCCCGGACTTCCTTGCTGCCTAATTTAATCTGACACCAGGCATTGTCTCCCGTATCGGTCGGACAACGGTTTTCAGCCGCTACTCCATCAAAGAAAATCCGAGACCTTTTTCACCCGAAAAATCGAAAGAGCTTACATTTTCCTGAAAAAGACAAAATCTCTTATAAAAATTAACACTTCCATGTAGCCTCATCTACGTTAATTCCCTATCTTTGGAATACCATAACTTTTAAACAAGAGATATTATGAATGCAAATCCAGTTTTCAGTTTGCACATCCCTACAAGAATTCTGTTCGGATGTGGTGAGATTAAAAAGTTAGCGACCGAAAAGCTACCTGGTAAAAAGGCTATGATTGTTATCTCAAGTGGAACTTCCATGAGAAAATATGGATACCTGGATAAAGTGACCAGTCTGTTGACCGAAAATGATGTAGATTCCATCGTATACGACCAGATACTCCCGAATCCTACCAAACGCCATGTGATGGAAGCTGCAGCTATCTGCCGTGAACGCGGTTGCGATTTCATCATCGGATTGGGAGGAGGAAGCAGCATTGATTCAGCTAAGGCTATAGCTGTAATGGCCTGCAACAGCGGCGACTATTGGGATTATATTCCGGCAGGAAGCGGCAAAGGACGTGCAGTAACCAAAGCTTTACCCATCGTAGCTATCCCGACAACTGCCGGTACCGGTACAGAAGCTGACCCATGGACAGTCATCACCAACGAAGACGTACATGAGAAAATAGGTTTCGGAAATCTGTGCACTTTCCCTACTTTATCTATCATTGACCCAGAATTAATGATTTCCATTCCTCCTCACTTGACAGCCTACCAAGGATTTGACGCATTCTTCCATGCAGCCGAAGGTTTCATTGCCAACTGCGCCACTCCTATCAGTGACCTGTATGCACTCGAAGCCATCCGTCTGCTCTATAAATACCTGCCGGTAGCCGTAAAAGACGGCAAGAACCTGAAAGCACGTGCCAAAGTAGCGTGGGCCAGTACATTGGCCGGACTGGTAGAATCTACTTCCAGCTGTACGTCCGAACACTCCATGGAACATGCCATGAGCGCCTTCCATCCGGAACTTCCGCACGGAGCCGGCCTGATAGCCATCAGCGAAGTTTATTTCGAAACCTTCCGGAACGACTGCATGAAACGCTACATGAAGATGGCCGAAGCCATGACACAACAAAAGAGTAACCGTCCGAGCGATTTCATCGACGCCTTGGTACGTATGCAGAAAGCCTGCGACGTATACGGACTCCAGCTCAGCCAGTTCGGCGTGAAAGAAAAAGACCTGCCTCAGATGGTACAGAATGCACGCGAAACCATGGGTGCGCTCTTTACACTCGACCCACGTCCGCTCACGGATGCCGAAGTATTGGAAATCTACCAGAAGTCATTCAAATAACAGATACTTCTTACACAAGAAAGCCCCTGCTGCGATGGACGGAACCTTGCAGCAGGGGCTTTCCTTATTCTGATTCATGTTCCTTACGGAAGCGGCTTCGACAATTCCTCCAACGATTTTCCCTCATAGTCACAAATCCTTTCCTTGAAATCCTTTGGAAGGTCTACCGGTTCTTTGGTCATGATATCATAACCCACCATCACGGTACGGCACTGACACTTCACCACCCCACTGGCTTTGTTTACCGCCTGCTGAAACAAGGTAAAACTTTTATGGCCCAAATGTGTAACTGTCGTCTTGATTACCAACTCATCCGAAAAGAATACCGGAGCCAGAAAATCGGCATTGATATTCGCAATCACAATGCCCATCTTGTTCCACTCCTCATTACCAAACACATCGCGCATATACGATGTCTTAGCCAGGTCATACAACGAAAAGTATGACGAGTTGTTCATGTGACCGTACAAATCAACATCGTTGAAGCGAATCTGTACGGGCAACTCATGTCTTGTTTTTAATTCATCTGCCATAGCTTATCTCATTAGTTAAAACTCAAATATAATTCTTTTTGAACAAAATAACTAAAAAAATGGTGGAATATTTCTTACATTTGCCGCGGATAAATGACAAACTCCTAAAAAATCAGATAGAATGGAAAATAAATTCAGTAAAGAGACACTCTGCGTCCAGGCAGGATGGACTCCTAAAAAGGGTGAACCACGTGTGTTGCCCATCTATCAAAGTACCACTTTCAAATACGATACCAGCGAACAGATGGCCCGCCTGTTCGACCTGGAAGACAGCGGTTACTTCTATACCCGTCTACAAAACCCTACAAACGATGCCGTTGCTTCGAAAATCGCGGCACTGGAAGGTGGTGTAGGTGCCATGCTGACCTCTTCGGGCCAGGCTGCCAACTTCTACGCCGTATTCAATATCTGCGAAGCCGGTGACCATTTCGTCTGCTCATCCACCATTTACGGAGGAACATTCAACCTGTTTGCCGTAACCATGAAGAAACTGGGTATCGAATGTACCTTCGTCGACGCCGATGCTCCGGAAGAAGAAATCGAAAAGGCCTTCCGTCCGAATACCAAGTGTCTGTTCGGTGAAACAATCTCCAATCCAAGCATCAATGTACTGGATATCGAGAAGTTCGCACGCATCGCTCACAAGCACGGTGTACCTTTGATTGTAGACAATACCTTCGCTACACCGATTAACTGTCGCCCGTTTGAATGGGGAGCTGATATCGTTACTCATTCTACTACCAAATACATGGACGGACACGCCACTTGCGTAGGAGGTGCCATCGTAGACAGCGGAAACTTTGACTGGGATGCCCATGCCGACAAGTTCCCGGGCCTGACCCAGCCGGACGAATCATACCACGGTCTGACTTATACGAAAGCGTTCGGTAAAATGGCTTACATGACGAAGGCAACCGCTCAGCTGATGCGTGACTTGGGTTCCATCCAGTCGCCCGAGAATGCATTCCTGTTGAACCTGGGTCTGGAAACCCTTCACCTACGTATGCCTCGCCACTGCGAGAATGCCCAGAAAGTAGCCGAATGGCTGGAAGCCAATCCAAAAGTGAAATGGGTAAATTACTGCGGCCTGAAAAGCAGCAAATATTACGAACTGGCTCAGAAATACATGCCGAACGGTTCCTGCGGTGTCATTGCCTTCGGCCTGAACGGAACACGTGAGGAAGCTATCAAGTTTATGGACCACCTGAAACTGGCCTGCATCGTTACCCACGTAGCCGATGCCCGTACTTGTGTCCTGCATCCGGCCAGCCATACTCACCGCCAGCTGACGGACGAACAGCTGCTGGAAGCCGGTGTAGCCCCGGATTTGATTCGCCTGTCTGTAGGTATCGAGAATGTAAACGATATCATTGCCGACCTAGACCAAGCTATGCAGCAAATCTAAAAGAAACTGTACAAACAACCAATAAAAAAAGCTGTTTCACGCTATTGTGGAACAGCTTTTTTTATTTTCCAATATACCTTCTTTAATGCAGATTTCATTCCAGCCCCTTTTTTCTACAAGTCAGTAAATATAACCGTTACTTGAGTAAATGGATTCTTCCTGCTTCTTGTTTACACACTACATTTGTACATTATTCAACAAAATTCTATCAATAAAACAGAATATGAAGTACTCGATTTTATGTTGTATCGGAATATTGGGATTAACAGCATGTACTCCCACTACACCGTCCCATGTACAGGTTCCAGAAATCAGAGTTATCACACCTGAAACTTCCGGACACGATTTCAGAAGAAACTATACGTTCATATCAAATCCTTTTCGGGTTACTGAACTGTCTTTCCGGGTAGGAGGTCCCATACGTACTTTCAGTATTCAAAACGGACAGTTCTTCCGTAAAGGAGAATTGATTGCAGCCTTAGATGACAGAGACTTCCGGATAAAAGAACAACGGACCGGAGCCATTTATCGACAAGCAAAAGCTGATTTCCAACGCATCGCCAATCTGTATGAAGAAGATAACATATCCGGCATGAATTATGAAAAAGCCAAAGCAGACCATGAGAAAGCCAAGGCTGATTATGAAACAGCCGTTAATGAATTGAACGATACCCGTCTGTATGCTCCTTTTGACGGGTATGTACAACAGACATATACTGAACGCTATCAGGATATACAACCGACCACACCGATTGTAAGATTCATCGATTTGTCCCGAATCAAGGTAGAAGCATATATTCCGGAAGAAGTAGCACTAAAATATCGGACTGGTAAAGGACCGTCTTGTACGATTACATTCAACGCTCTACCCAATCAAAAATATCATCCAACAGATACATACCTCACCCAAAGTGTAACCGACAACAACATATCCTATCTCTTCACTGCCATTTTGGACAATCACGACAATACTTTATTCGGGGGAATGTCTGGTACATTGGAACTTAGTTATCAAGAAACTTCAATCCATTCCTCCCAAAGTCTTCTTATTCCACAATCAGCAATCTGTCACGATGAGACAGCCGGTACTTTCGTCTGGCGGATAAACCGACAGAACCACATAAATAAAGTCCCTGTCAAGATCGGCAAGGTACAAAAGAACGATAAGATAGAAATTCTATCCGGGATTACACCTAATGACAAGATAGCCGTAACTGGACTTTCTGCATTGGCAGAGAATGATACGATAACAATTCAAGATTAAACCCATGAAGACATTTCCGTCCAGAATGGGAAGTGACCGTACTTCCCGGTACTATTGAAGATTCGGTAAAATGGTTTGCAGAAAACCCTCATCCGGATGTTCTGTTCCTGGATATACAACTGAACGACGGCAACTCCTTCCTGTTCATTGAACAGGCTAACCCACAGAGTATGATTGTCTTTACAACTGCTTACGATGAATATGCTGTTCAAGCCTTTACGGTAAACAGCGTAGATTATCTGCTCAAACCGATTCACAAAGACCGACTGGTCAATGCCATCCGGAAATGCGAACGATTGCTGTCTCTGCATGAAAACAGCCTCAGCAAGTTGTTGGATTTGGAACAACTACTGAGAACCATTGCAGAGAAGAAAGAGAAACAGTTCCGTACTCGTTTTCTCATATCCCTTCCCAAACATTTCTACACGATACAGGTAACAGAGATCGCTTATTTCTATTCAGAAGATAAGGTAACTTTTGCCGTAACCCGAGACGGGAAAAGTCACATCATAGATTTCCCGCTGAATAAACTGGAAGAGCAATTGGACGGCAAACAATTCCATCGGGTAAACCGTCAGTTCATTCTTTCCGTAGATTCCATTCTGGACATCCAACCTTATTTCAATGGAAAAGCCATCATCAAAGTACGTCCATCTTATGATGGAGTCATCCAAATAAGCCGCGAAAAAGTCCCTGCTCTCAAATTATGGCTGGACGAACCGTATATATAGCCCGTTTAAAACAAACGCACGTTTCATCCAAAACGAACGCACGTTTTGCATCAAACGAACGCACGAACGATGTAAAACGTCCGTTCGTTTTCAGAACCAGGAATGCTAAAAAGAGTTATATCCCTGTCTAAAAGAACTCCAAACAGCCAATGATGCTGGTTTTCTGCGTATATTTGCGCTTCAAACCTCCAAAAATACACGACCATGAATCCATCCGACCGTTACACCCGGCTGCTTGCCGAGGCAGAACAACGACTGAGACACATCAAACAACGTATCTGGCGCGTCAGCATGCTACGCGTCCTGCTTTTCATGGCAGGAATAACCGCCCTCATTTACTTTTTCCATGCGGCAGGCTGGGTACTGACCCTATCCCTCTGCTGTACCTTCATCCCGTTCTTCGCACTAGTCAAACTGCATAACCGGTTGTTCCAGGAAAAGACATGGACGGAAACCGAAATACGCATTTATCAGGAAGAGCTGAAAGCCCTGCAAGGAGACTACAGCGCGTTCGACGGAGGGAAAAACTACATCGAACCTTCACACGAATATTCGTATGACCTGGACCTGTTCGGCGACCGCTCACTGTTCCAGGCCGTGAACCGCACCTGTACCTGCTTCGGGAAAAAGCGTCTGGCCACCTGGTTCCAACAGCACCTGACAGACAAAAAAGCCATTGAAAGCCGTCAACAGAGCGTAACCGACCTCAGTAAACGGCCGGAGTTCCGGGAACGTTTCCGGACAACCGGACTGGTATACCAGGGAAATGAAAAGGATGATGAGATTCTCCGCCAATGGTGTGACGCACCCATCAGCTACCTGCACCGCACATGGGTGAAGATGGCCATTTGGGGAATACCTTCGCTGAATGCGCTGACGCTGCTGGGCGGTCTGACAGGGCTCTGCTCGTTCCAATGGTTCGGACTGACATTCATGGCTTGCGTCATCATCAGCTTCGGATTCATTAAGCGGGCTACCCAGATACAGGAGACTTACGGCAATCAACTGAAAACCCTGAAAGGTTATGCCCGTCTGCTGGCACAGGCTGAGGCCGAAGCTTGGGAAGCCCCCGACCTACAGGCACTGACCCGTAGTCTCTACATCAACGGAAAAGCACCGACCGATGCCCTGGAGGAACTGTCGAAAGAACTGGACCGGCTGGATTTGCGGAACAACCAGTTCCTGTACGTCATTCTGGAAGGACTCCTGTTCTTCCAGCTGCAGGAGATTGTCCGGATAGAACGGTGGAAAGACCGGTACGGAAGCTACATCATGGGATGGATGGAAGCCATCGGAACTTACGACGCACTCTGTTCATTGGGAACCTTCGCCTACAATCATCCGAAGTATACCTACCCCGGGATTACCGGTACACCTTTCTGCTTTGAAGCCCGGCGCATGGGACATCCGCTGATGCCCGAGACACAATGTGTCAAGAACGATGCACACATCCCGGCCCGCCCGTTCTTTCTGATTATCACAGGAGCCAACATGGCAGGCAAAAGTACATACCTGCGTACCATCGGCGTAAACTACCTGCTGGCCTGTATCGGCGCACCGGTCTGCTGCGACTCACTGACCCTCTATCCCAGCCAACTGATAACCAGCCTGCGTACTTCCGACTCACTTTCTGACAACGAATCCTATTTCTTTGCCGAACTGAAACGGCTGAAACACATCATCGACCTGCTGAACGAAGGAAAAGAACTTTTCATCATCCTGGACGAGATTCTGAAAGGTACCAACTCCATGGACAAGCAGAAAGGCTCGTTCGACCTCATCCGGCAATTCATGCAACTGAAGGCCAACGGTATCATTGCCACCCATGATTTGCTGCTGGGAAAACTCATCGAACAATTCCCTGACGAAATACGCAACTACTGCTTTGAGGCCGACATCACTGACAACGAACTGACCTTCTCCTACCGTCTGCGCGAAGGAGTCGCCCAAAACATGAACGCCTGTTTCCTGATGAAAAAGATGGGCATTGTATTACAGGATGAATAAACAGCACGTAAAAAAGGCCATCACGGAATTTCCGCGATGGCCTTCTATACGAAATCCGATAGTAGTCTAAGCTATCAGTCTTCTACCGGCTGGAAATCTTCTTTTCCTACACCACAAACCGGGCAAACCCAATCTTCCGGAATGTCTTCGAATGCAGTTCCAGGAGCGATACCACCCTCAGGATCACCTACTTCCGGATCGTAAACCCAATCGCAAACTGTGCAAATGTACTTTTTCATACCTCTTTTTTACTTTAGTTAGTAATTAATAGTTGCTAATACAAGAACAAATATAAAGAGAATTTGTTCAAATCATTTATTCCAATAACATTTTTTTCAATTCTGCCATACCTTCGGAAGCTCCTTTCTGGATGACATGTACACTCCGTCCGGAGGGAAGGGGTACTTCTTTCGGGTCAATCAGGTACACAGGAACGTTACGGGGAACATAGTTCAACAGTCCTGCGGCCGGATAGACATTCAGAGAAGTGCCGATAATCACAAAGATATCCGCCTGCTCGGCATAATCGATGGCAGTCTCTATCATCGGGACCGCTTCGCCGAACCAGACGATGAACGGACGCAACTGAGAACCGTCGCCTGCCTTATCGCCTATCTTTACCTCAAACTCTTCCGGCTTCAGCTCACGGATATACTTCGGGTTGTTGGGCTGCCAGCTGGATGTGACCTTGGTCAGTTCACCGTGCAAGTGGATAACATGCGTACTTCCTGCCCGTTCGTGCAGATTATCTATATTCTGTGTAATGACAGTCACCTTGAAATTCTTTTCCAGTTCGGCCAACAGTTCATGGCCTCTGTTCGGCTGCACTTCCAACAGCTGTTTCCGCCGTTCATTGTAGAAATCAATCACCAGTTTCGGATTGGCGGCATACCCTTCCGGGGTAGCCACCTGCTCTACCGGATAACGGTCCCACAGACCACCGGAGTCACGGAATGTACTGATTCCGCTCTCCGCACTCATTCCGGCACCTGTCAGAACAACTAGATTCTTCATTTTCACTTCCTCCTGATTAGTTAATCTGCACAAAAATAAGAATTTTTATCAGTGAAAGCACCGCTCTTTGCTAGAAAAAAGATACCTTTGCCCCTCGATTTAAACAATCTATCTTAAATACAGAATTTTTATGGACAAATTCAGTTACGCCATTGGTCTGGGAATAGGCCAGAATCTGCTGAGCATGGGAGCTCGCAACATCGAAGTGGACGACTTTGCACAAGCTATCAAAGACGTATTAAGCGGAAACCAGACAGCTATCAGCCACACGGAAGCCCGTGAAATCGTAAACAAATATTTCACCGAACTGGAAGAAAAGCTGAACGCTGAAAACATAGAGAAGGGAAAGAACTTCCTGGAAGAAAACAAGAAGAACCCGAACATCGTAACACTGCCGAGCGGCCTCCAGTATGAAGTCATCAAGGAAGGTAACGGCAAAAAGCCGAAAGCAACAGACCGGGTACGTTGCCACTACGAGGGTACACTGATAGACGGAACCTTGTTCGACAGTTCCATCAAACGTGGTGAGCCTGCCGTATTCGGTGTCAACCAGGTTATCAAAGGATGGGTGGAAGCACTTCAGCTCATGTCTGAAGGTGCCAAATGGAAACTTTACATTCCTTCAGAACTGGCATACGGAGCTCAGGGCGCCGGCGAAATGATTCCGCCTCACAGTACACTGATTTTCGAAGTAGAACTGATTGAAGTATTATAATCTAACATAAAACCATAGCAAATGAAAAAGAGTACAGGATTGATGATGGCTCTTGCTGCAGCAGCAAGCATGGCATCATGTACAGCTCAGGGCCCGAAGGCCAACATGAAAAACGAAGTGGATACACTTTCTTATATGATGGGCGTTTCTAACTCTCAGGGTCTGAAAGAATATGCGACAGGCCGTCTGGGTGTAGACACAGCTTACATGGCTGACTTCATCCGCGGTATCGAACAGGGTACCAAAGAAGTAGATGCCAAACAGAAGGCTTACCTGGCCGGCATGCAGATCGGACAGCAGATCAGCGGCGAAATGTTCGAAGCTATCAACAACCAGCTGTTCAGAGGCGATTCTACACAGACATTGAGCAAGGAAAACTTCCTGGCAGGTTTCATCTCTGCTGTCAGCCAGAAGAGCATGGTATCTGCTGATTCAGCCCAGATGTACGTACGCGAAAGAGCTGAAGCCATCCAGGCTAAAGCACTCGAAGCACAGTATGCCGACTATATCAAAGAAAACAAAGCATTCCTGGAAGCCAACAAGACGAAGGAAGGTGTACAGACTACTCCTAGCGGTCTGCAGTACAAAATCATCACAAAAGGTACCGGCGAAATCCCTACCAAGACATCTCGCGTTAAGGTAAACTACAAAGGTACTATGATTGACGGAACTCAGTTTGACAGCTCTTACGACCGCAAGGAACCGACAACATTCCGTGCAGACCAGGTTATCCCGGGTTGGACAGAAGCCTTGACCATGATGCCTGTAGGTTCTAAATGGGAACTGTACATTCCGGCAGAATTGGCTTACGGAAGCAAACAGGCCGGTCAGATCAAACCGTTCTCTACCCTGATTTTCGAAGTAGAGCTTCTCAGCATCGAGAAAGAAGCTGACAAGAAATAATCCGGATACAACTTTTATCTCTGATAATTAACTGAAAGAGGCTGCCCCAAACCTGGAGCAGCCTCTCTTCTTTTTATTATCAATGATAAAAAAGTTGCTTATCACGAAGCCTTCTTGTTCTTCACATCCCGATGGGCCTCTACGACATTCACCACATAGTCACCCAGTTTCTCACATTCTCCAATCAAGTCCATGTAACGAACACCCATCTGATAATCGTATGCCTTGTTGTTGACATCGACAATATTCTGGTTCTTCAGCTGATTCCGGTAATTGTTGATTTCAGTTTCAATGTTGAAGGACTTGTTGATATCCACCTGGTGATGTGTATCCTCAACCAGCTCAATCATCTGCGACAGCGCATTGTCTGTCAGGCGGAACATCTGATGGATATGTTCATATTGGTTTTCGGTGAAGTCGATACCTCCCGAGCGTTTGTGGTTGATGGTACGGGCCAGATTATAGCAGCTGTCGCCGATACTCTCTATCTCAGTCACTTCACGAAGCATCTCCTGAATCTGCAGCTTACTTTCAGAACTCAGGCGTCCTTCCGATACCTTATTCAAGTAATTGGCTATCTCTATCTCCATGTTGTCACTGATATTTTCATACTTCTCTATCCTGCTGAACAGCTTGTTGAAGTCGTTCTCATTCTCGGTATGCAGCAAATCCCTTACCATCCGGAACATACGCTGGATACGTTCGGCAAAAAGATTGATTTCCTTTCTGGCCTGCAGGATAGAAAGTTCAGCTGTAGACAACAGACCTCCATTGATGAACTGCAACCGGTATTCTTCCTCCTGTTCCTTCTGCGGAATAATCTTGCATACGGTCTTTTCGATGAGATGGACAAACCAGATAAGAATCAGAACATTGCATACATTGAAGCAAGTATGGAAAGCCGACAGCTTGAACGAAACCGCAACTCCTTCGGCTTCGCTGACGTGCATCACGTCTGAGATAATCCAATCTACAACACCCAGGAAAGGCTTGAACAGCAACAAGACCCACACAACTCCGAATACATTGAACATCAAATGGGCCATCGCTGCCCGGCGTGCCTGCGTATTCGCAGTGAGGGCCGCCAGATTGGCTGTAATGGTCGTACCGATATTCTCGCCCAGAACCAATGCAGCGCCCAATTCAAAACTAATCCAACCATTGGCACACATAATCAACGTAATAGCCATCGTAGCGGCCGAAGCCTGTACAATCATGGTCAGCACCGTACCGATCAAGACAAACAGCAAGACTGAAAGAAAACCCATATCCGTATAATTCTGTACGAATGCCAGCATATCCGGATTTTCACTCAGGTCGGGAGCGTTTACTTTCAGCAGATTCAACCCCATGAACAGGAAAGCAAAACCGAAGATGAATTCACCGACCGACTTACGAGTACTCTTGGCAGAAAAGAGCAACGGGATTCCAATGGCGAACAACGGAAGAGAGAATGCAGAGACATCCACCTTAAAGCCGAGGGCAGAAATAATCCAGGCCGTCACGGTGGTACCGATATTGGCTCCCATAATTACTCCGATAGACTGCGCCAAATCCAACAACCCGGCATTCACGAAACTGACCACCATGACAGTGGTTGCCGAAGAAGACTGAATCAAGGCAGTAATCAGCATACCGGTAAGGACTCCGGTGACTCGGTTGGTAGTCATAGCGGTTAGAATACTACGCAGCCTGTCGCCTGCAAACTTTTGCAATCCTTCACTCATGATTTTCATACCGTAAAGGAAAAGCGCCAGTGAACCCAGCAGCTTTAAAAAATCATAAAAAGAATACTCCATCTTCAATAAATTAGGTTGGAAATAGGCAGTTCACTGTTTAATCAGTAAATTAACTGCCAAATAATTCTTTCAGTAATAACTATTACGTTTATGCTACAAATATATTGCAAAAATAAAAATTTATCAAAAGAATTTGAAGAAGGAACTTCACTTTTTGAAATTTACCAGGGTTTTGACCTGAATATGCCGTATGGGCCGGTAAGCGCCCGAGTAAACAACAAGGTAGAGGACTTGAACTTTAAAGTCTATTACAACAAGGACGTGGAATTCCTTGACATCACAAGCGCTTCGGGCATGCGTACGTATGTGCGCTCACTCTGCTTCATCCTGACCAAAGCCGTTTCCGAACTCTATCCGAACGGAAATATCCTGCTGGAACATCCGGTATCGAAAGGGTATTTCTGCAAACTCTGCATTGACCGGACAATCGGGCTGGACGATGTCATCCGCATCAAACAGCGGATGCAGGAAATCATCAAAGCCGACCTGCCGTTCATCCGTCACGAGAAACACACCGACGAGATTATCCGCCTGTTCAAGGAAAGAGGAATGGACGACAAGGTCAAGCTGCTGGAAACCTCGGGGCAACTGTATTCCTGCTACCAACAGTTGGGCGATACCATCGACAGCTATTACGGCAGTCTGGTACCCAGTACCGGATACATCCGCCTGTTCGACATCGTGAAATATTATGACGGGCTTCTGTTGCGCATCCCGAACCGGAAGAATCCTGACAAGCTGGAGGAGGTCGTCAAACAGGAAAAGATGCTGGATGTGTTCCAAGAATACCATCGTTGGAACGAAATTCTGGGTATCAGCACGGTAGGAGATTTGAACCAAGCCTGTAACCGAGGTATGGCAACCGACCTCATCAATGTTTCGGAAGCCCTGCAGGAAAAGAAGATTGTCCGCATTGCCGATGAAATCACCAACCGCAATGAAAACGGGCAACGGGTAAAGCTGGTTTTAATTTCAGGTCCGTCTTCATCCGGGAAAACGACATTCAGCAAACGGTTGAGTATCCAGCTCATGACAAACGGACTCCGTCCTTATCCCATCTCACTGGACGATTATTTCGTCAACCGCGAAGATACCCCGTTGGACGAGAATGGACAGCATGACTTCGAATCGCTCTATGCCCTCGACCTGCCGTTCTTCGAAGCCCAACTGAAAGCATTGCTGGCCGAAGAAGAAGTGGAACTCCCCCGTTTCAACTTCAACATCGGGAAACGGGAACCCAGTGGGAAGAAACTACGCATTGATGACAACATGATTCTGATACTGGAAGGTATACATGCCCTGAATCCGGCACTGACACCGAATATACCTGCCGCCAACAAATATAAGATTTATGTTTCGGCCCTGACAACCATCCTGCTGGACAACCATAATTACATACCTACTACCGATAACCGTCTGCTCCGCCGCATCATCCGCGACTACAAATACCGCAGCCATTCGGCCGAAGCGACCATCAACCGGTGGCCCAGCGTACGGGCTGGAGAAGAAAAATGGATATTCCCTTATCAGGAATATGCCGATGCCATGTTCAACTCCGCTCTGATTTTCGAACTGGCTGTCCTGAAGGACCATGTAGAACCCGTATTACGGAAAGTACCGAACAACAGCCCGGCCTACTCGGAAGCCCACCGGCTGCTCCGGTTCCTGTCTCATTTCGTTCCGGTACAGGACGAGGAACTGCCTCCTACTTCCTTGTTACGTGAATTCTTAGGAGGAAGCAGTTTCGTCTATTAATGAAATAATTTAACGGATAAAACAAAAGGATATATACAAAATAGCTATTTTTGCAACTGATTTTATAGATATACCTATCATTTATGGCACAAAACTCACGTCAGGTACAAACTCAGGCCCAGCAACAGGTCCAGACACTGTCACCGCAACAGATTCTGGTAGTCAAGCTGTTGGAATTACCTACCATCGAACTGGAAGAACGTATCCATGCGGAATTGCTGGACAATCCCGCCCTGGAAGAAGGCAAAGAACCTTCGGATGAACCGGACGTAGATGCCGAAGCGTATAATACCAATGAAGACGGAGAACCGGATACCACCTCTGCCGAAGAACTCTCCCTGGGTGATTACCTCACAGAAGATGATATTCCGGACTATAAGCTGCAGGAGAACAACCGTTCACGCGAAGAGACACCCGAAGAAATCCCGTTTTCGGACAATGTGTCCTTTTATGAAACCTTGAAAGAACAGTTGGACATGCAGGAACTGACCTCCGAAGAGAAACAATTGGGAGAATACCTGATAGGCTCATTGGACGATGACGGTTTGCTCCGCAAAGGCCTCGATGCCATTGCCGACGAACTGGCCATCTATCAAGGAATCTATACCACCCAGGAGCAGCTGGAACACATATTGTCCATCATCCAGGATTTCGACCCTGCAGGTATCGGTGCCCGTAGCCTGCAGGAATGCCTGTTGCTGCAGATTCAACGGAAAGAAGATTCCCCACTCAAACAAATCGAGTACGACATCATCAGCAAATGCTGCGACGAGTTCACGAAAAAGAACAAGGAAAAAATTCTGCAGAAACTGGGAATCACCGAACAGCAATATAACGAAGCGGCTGCCGAACTGACCAAGCTGAACCCGCGGCCCGGAAGTTCGCTCGGAGAAGCCATCGGAAAGAATCTCCAGCATATCACACCCGATTTTCTGGTAGAAACGGAAGACGACGGGACAATCCAGCTCAGCCTCAACAACCGGAATGTCCCCGAACTCCGACTGAGCCGGGAATTTACCGAACTGCTGGACGAGCATACCCGCAACAAAGCCAACCAAAGCAAAGAATCGAAGGATGCCCTGATGTTCCTGAAACAAAAGGTAGATGCGGCACAAGGATTCATCAACGCAGTCAAGCAACGGCAGCAAACCTTGCTCAGCACCATGCAGGCCATCATCGACCTGCAACGTCCTTTCTTTCTGGAAGGCGATGAATCGCTCTTACGCCCCATGATTCTGAAGGATGTAGCCGAACGGGCCAAACTGGATATCTCTACCGTTTCGCGTGTGAGCAACAGCAAGTATGTACAGACCAATTACGGAATCTATTCACTGAAGTTCTTCTTCAGCGACGGTTATACCACCGAGAACGGTGAAGAATTGTCCATCCGCGAAATCAAGCGTATCCTACAGGAATGCATCGACAAGGAGGACAAAGAAAAGCCGTACACCGACGATGAGCTGGCCGACATACTGAAGGCCAAAGGATATCCTATCGCCCGACGTACCGTAGCCAAATACCGCCAACAACTCAACATACCGGTAGCCCGGTTAAGAAGATAATATGACAGGAGATACAAACATTCCGGACCAGCTGACTTTCCACGAACGGAAACAAAGCCTTGAAGACACTCCCAAAGATGCACTCTATCTGGGAGCACAAATCATATCGGCCATATTCACACCGTTCATGGTACCTTTCGTCGCTTTTTTTCTGTTGATGTTCTTCACTTACCTCCGCATCATGCCGCTGGGATATAAGGTAACGGTATTGGCGCTGGTATATTGTTTCACCATCCTGATGCCGATGCTGGGAATCTATCTGTTCCAGAAAATCAACGGCTGGGGAATCCGTGAACTGGGAGAACGTGAAAAACGGTTCATCCCTTACGGACTGACCATTCTGAGCTACATGGCCTGTCTGATTACCATGTACCGTATCCACATGCCCCGCTACCTGGCAGGCATCATCCTGGCAGTACTCATCTGTATGGTCATCTGCACATTCATCAACCTGAAATGGAAAATCAGCACCCACATGGCCAGTAGCGGCCTGATGGTAGGAGGATTGCTGTCCTACAGTTTCATTTTCCAGTTCAACCCTGTGTGGTGGCTCTGCTTTTTCATCCTATTGTCCGGATGCCTGGGCTCGGCCCGCATCATTGTCCGGCAACACACCCTGAATGAAGTATTCGGCGGCTTTTTGGTCGGTTTATTTTGCGGTGTCACCGGAATTTTGTTTATTTGAAGAAGATAACCTTAAAAATAAAAAACATGATGAATTTCCCGACTAACGTAAAGTATACCAGCGAACACGAATGGATTCGGCTGGAAGGTGAAGAAGCTTTTGTAGGTATTACCGATTATGCACAGGAACAGCTGGGCGACATCGTTTTCGTAGATGTCCCTACTGAAGGAGAGACACTTGAAAAAGGCGAGACATTCGGTTCTATCGAAGTGGTAAAAACAGTTTCTGATTTGTTCCTCCCCATCGGTGGCGAAATACTGGAAGTCAATCCGGAACTGGAAGAACATCCGGAACTGGTAAACCAGGACCCGTACGGCAAAGGTTGGATTATCCGTATCAAACCGACAGATACCGCCGAAATGGACGAGCTGATGGATGCCGACGCCTACAGACAGACCATCAACGAATAAAGACCAATTACTAAAAAAGACAAAATACATGAAACCAGTTGTAAGTATCATTATGGGCAGTACTTCCGACCTTCCAGTGATGGAGAAGGCAGCCAAACTGCTCGACGAAATGCAGGTTCCGTTCGAAATGAATGCACTTTCGGCTCACCGTACTCCTGCCGAAGTGGAAAAATTCGCCAAAGAAGCTGCCGGACGTGGAATCAAGGTCATCATTGCGGCAGCCGGTATGGCCGCTGCTCTTCCGGGAGTGATTGCAGCCAATACCACATTGCCGGTCATTGGCGTTCCGGTGAAAGGCTCGGTCTTGGATGGCGTAGACGCTCTGTATTCCATCATCCAGATGCCTCCCGGTATTCCGGTAGCTACCGTAGCCATCAACGGTGCCATGAATGCCGCCATCCTGGCTGTACAGATGTTGGCATTGTCAGACACAGCCTTGGCACAGAAATTCGCTGACTACAAAGAAAGTCTGAAAAACAAGATTGTGAAAGCAAACGAAGAACTGAAAGAAGTCAAATTCGCTTATAAGACAAATTAATGGATTACTTCAATTATTCCCGCCGTCAGGCGAATGAGGTATTTGTAGGCGCCACTCCTATGGGTGGCGCTTATCCTATCCGGATTCAAAGTATGACCAACACGGTGACCATGGACACCGAAGCCTGCATCGAACAGGCCAAACGTATTATTGATGCCGGAGGAGAATACGTACGGCTTACGACCCAAGGGGTACGCGAAGCCGAAAATCTGAAGAACATCAACATCGGACTGCGGTCACAAGGATATCAGACTCCATTGGTAGCCGATGTACACTTCAACCCGAACGTAGCCGATGTAGCCGCCTTGTATGCCGAGAAGGTCCGTATCAATCCGGGGAATTATGTCGATGCCGCCCGCACGTTCAAGAAACTGGAATACACAGACGAAGAGTATGCGCAGGAAATTGAAAAGATTCGGAAACGTTTCATTCCGTTCCTGAATATCTGTAAGGAGAATCATACCGCTATCCGCATCGGTGTAAACCACGGTTCCTTGTCCGACCGCATCATGTCACGTTACGGCGATACTCCGGAAGGCATCGTGGAATCCTGCATGGAATTCCTGCGCATCTGTGTGGCCGAGAACTTCCGGAACGTAGTCATCTCCATCAAAGCTTCCAATACGGTAGTCATGGTTAAGAGTGTTCGCCTGCTGGTAGAACAGATGGATAAGGAAGGCATGAGCTTCCCTCTGCACCTGGGCGTAACAGAAGCCGGCGATGGCGAAGACGGACGTATCAAGTCGGCCTTAGGTATCGGAGCGTTATTGGCCGATGGATTGGGTGATACCATCCGGGTTTCCTTGAGCGAAGCTCCTGAAGCAGAAATCCCGGTTGCCCGCAAACTTGTGGACTATATTGTCCAGCGGGAAAACCATCCGTATATTCCCGGAGCTGAAGCGCCGGAATTCAACTATACCAACCCATCCCGCCGTGTGACACAGGCAGTCGGCAATATCGGAGGCGATAACCTGCCGGTAGTTATCTCAGCCCGTCTGGACGGTAACCTGGAAGTCAGCGAACAGTTCAAGCCCGATTACATCTACTGTGGACAGAAACTTCCGGAAAACCGACGGGAAGATATCGGCTACATCCTCGACGCCAACTGTTGGGACGGTACTCCGGGAACATACCCGGCATTCAACTTCCAGCAGATGATGGAACTACACCTTTGTTCCGCTCCGATGAAATTCCTGTTCATGACTTACATGGGTCTGAACGAGGAAGCACAGGCCTGCCTGAAACTGCATCCGGAAGTGGTGCTCATTGCCCAAAGCAATCACCCGAACCGTCTGGGTGAGTTCAGAGGTATCGCCCATCAGCTGATGACACAAGGTCTCCGGAATCCGCTTGTATTTTTCCAGTTCTATCAGGAAAAACAAGCTGAGGACCTTCAGATTAAATCGGCTGCCGACATGGGAGCCCTGATTTTCGACGGTTTCTGCGACGGTATCCTCTTGTTCAACCACGGTAATGCCATTCCCGAACAGAAAGTTGACGAAACAGCATTCGGTATCCTGCAGGCCGGACGTATCCGTACCTCGAAGACCGAATACATCTCCTGTCCGGGCTGTGGACGTACACTGTACAACCTGGAATCTACCATCGCCCGCATCAAAGCTGCGACTGCTCACCTGAAAGGACTGAAAATCGGTATCATGGGATGTATCGTGAATGGTCCCGGCGAAATGGCTGATGCTGACTACGGTTACGTAGGCGCCGGTCGAGGTAAAATCAGCCTGTACAAGAAAAAGGAATGCATCGAAAAAAACATCCCGGAAGAACAGGCTGTAGAAAAACTGATTGAGCTGATTAAAGCCAACGGTGATTATCACGAACAAGAAGTATAATACTACACCATCCGACAAATAAAGGAGACCCTAAGGGCCTCCTTTATTTATTTTTTATTGTATGTATCTCTCAACGCTTCGTTTCCGACGAAACTGCTGCGGCGGCTACCTCATCGGTAGTCTTTGCCTCAGGAGCAGAAAGAATCTGATGGTAACGAACCGGATCCTTCAGGATTTCGATAGCCTTCTCCAAATCTTCATCCTCTTTCAACCGTTCCATCGCTCTACCCCGCTGATAGAAATAACGGGTTGCGATTTCTTCTGCCAGATACGATTTAATCTGCTTGGAAAAATAATCCAAATCCCTATCCAGGTTATGACTCAACTTCTTTTCCAGAGCCTTGAACTCTTCGGACGCTCCCTCCATATAACCTTCGAATTCGGCAATTTCTTTCAGAGTCTTCAGCATCTTCTCACTCTGACGGTCGTATGTGAAATTCCGCGATTTCACCAGCTTCTTGAAAGCTTCGTAATCGGCGTCCGTAATCTTCAATTCTTCAATAGAGGACAATGTAGGGTGCTCCAGACAGTACTGTGTAGCATAATCGAAAATCAAATCATCGTTCATCAGGTAGAAGACGATATTCGGAATCTTGTCTCCTTTCACTTCAATGTCCGGACGGATTCCTCCACCATCACGTACCTCACGCCCTGCTGCCGTATGGAAAACAGTCGTCAGGCTGTCTGGGATACGGGCCACTGAACCGTCGGCATTCTTCTTGGCATAATCGATGGCCTGGATACAACGACCACTCGGAATGTAATACTTCGAAGTGGTGACTTTCAACGTCGCGTTATAAGGCAACGGACGGATGGTCTGTACCAACCCTTTTCCGAAGGTGCGCGAACCGATGATGACTGCCCTGTCCAAGTCCTGCAAGGAACCGCTGACAATCTCTGAAGCCGAGGCCGAAGAGCCGTTTACCAGTACGACCAACGGAATCCGTTCGTCCAACGGTTCGTTCTGTGTCTTATAGGAGTTTTGGGCTTGTTTCAATTTACCTTTGGTTACCAGAATCTCCTGATTCTTCGGAACAAAATAGTTTACGATATCAATGGCTTCGGTCAACGAACCACCTCCGTTATCCCGTAAATCCACAATCAGCGATTTAGCCCCCTGCTGTTTCAGGCTGATAAGCGCTTTCTTGAAATCTTTGGCACAATTCTCCGTAAAACCGGTCAATGTAAGATAACCGATACTGTCACGTACCATACCGAAATAAGGAATCGGATTCGTACGGATGCTCTTACGGGTCACCTTAAACTCCATAACCGTACTGTCATTCTTCAGCGGACGGAGTACCTTCAACACAAACGAAGTTCCCGGTTCCCCACGCAAGGCTTCACTTACTTTCGAAGAAAAATCCTGAGGTTTCATATCACCGCGTACCATCTCCTTCCCTCCTACAGACAGAATGATGTCGCCGGCCTTTACACCGGCTTCGGCTGCCGGCATCCCTTCAGTCGGTTCAATAATGGCTATACGGTCCTTTGCCTCGTAATAACGGATAGCCGCACCGATACCTCCATATTTACCCGTCGTCATTTCCTTCAGAGTGCTTTCTTCCTCCTCCGGGTAATACTCCGTATACGGATCGGTAGACGACAGCATACCGTCTACACTCGACTGAATCACCTTTTCTACATCGAGGGAATCTACATAAAACATATCCAATTCCTTGAAAATAGAATTTAATAAATCCAGGTTCTTGGATATCTGGAAATTACGGTCATCGTCCGTGAAACTGGACAATCCCAGCCCCATCAACAGGACGAATGTCCCCACCAATGATTTCTTTACATTCATATACGTTCTCGTCTTTCTGTTTCCTTTTATATTATGAAGTTACAAAGAAACATATTATTCCGATTATGCATGCAGAATTGCGTCAATATTTAACTTAATTTCGTCCCACCTTTGAGGAGAAAGTGTTGTTCCAACCACCTGAATGACATGACCGGCCAAAATTGAACTGATTTGAGCACATTTTTCCAATGAATAGCCGCACATCAGTCCATACATGAATCCGGCAGCATAATAGTCGCCGGCACCGGTTGTATCTACTACTTTCTTGACTGCCAACGGTTCTACCTGAATGCGTTCAGTACCTTTCTTTATAAGCGACCCTTTCTTACCGGTTTTAACTACTGCAATGCTGCATTTCGAAGCTATCTCATCCAAAGCCTCATGTGTTTCCTTTCCGGTATAGGCAAAAGCTTCGCTTTCGTTAGCAAAAACGATATCCACGTAACGGGTTATTAACAGGTCAAAGAAATCGCGTTCTGCTTCTACGATATTGTAGCTGGCCATATCCAGACAAATCTGTAACCCCATTTCCTTGGCCAACTGCATAGCTCGTATCACCAGTTCATGGTCCTGCAACAAATAACCCTCTATATACAAATACGTATATCCTTTGAAATGCTCCCGGCTCAAGTCTGTCGATTTCAAGGTTCCGGATGCTCCCAGGTATGTAGCAAAAGTTCTCTCGCCATCGGGAGAAATCAGAATTGAAGAAAAACCGGACGGTAAATCAGAAGTCAGCAGATGCGTGTCTACTCCGTTCTTCTGTAATGCCTGCTGATAAAAAATACCGGTTTCATCCTTCCCGATTTTCCCTAAATATCCCACCTCTCCACCAAGGTTAGCCAACGCACAAGCTGTATTGGCCGCCGAACCTCCAGCTGAACGGTGCTTCTGCATCAAAGCAAATCTCTCACGGACAGTTTCCAGCTTTTCATCATCTATCAACTGCATGCTTCCCTTCGGGAATTCCAGTTCATCCAATAGCACATCATCATCCATCAGGGCCAAAATATCCGTCAATGCATTGCCCATTCCAATTATTTTATCCATTCTATCACATTTTTTTTGCAAAGATATTGCATATTTCAAAATATCCTACTACCTTTGCATCGCAATTGAGAAAAAACCTTCTTCAGTAGCTCAGTCGGTTAGAGCATCTGACTGTTAATCAGAGGGTCGTTGGTTCAAGTCCAACCTGAAGAGCAGGAAAGTTCGTTGGAAAACGAACTTTTTTTGTATCTGTTCCTTTATAAGGAAGATAATACCCAAATACTTCTTCGTCCACCGCCTATGAAATACGGAGTTTCCAGAAAAACATTATTGATTACCGCCGGAATCGTATGGCTGATTGCCGGAGCGAACATCTTACGTATCGGGATTACCTGCTGGGTAAATTATAAAGCCTATTGGTTGTTCAAGGTCTGCGAGGCCAGCCTCATCTTTCTTTTGTTTTTCGGATTCATCTTTCACAGACTCTACCGGAAACATACCGGCCGGATTTCTCAAAAAGAGGACAAGAACTGTCCGTTTGCCTTTTTTGACACCAAAGGATGGATTATCATGGCATTCATGATAACCTTTGGAGTATCTGCACGCCGGTTCCAGCTTCTGCCGGAATCCTTCATCGCGGTTTTTTACACCGGACTTTCCCTTGCCCTGATGGGTACAGGAATCCGTTTTCTGATCTATTGGTGGAAGAGCCGGAAACTCTTATAGATTTTCCGGAGCAGTCAATAACAAGGTACGCTTTTCCGCAATAGACTGCTTGGAATATAGAGTGATGGAAGTCCATAGCATCAAATCCTCCAATCCTACCGGATACGCCTCCCCTCCCGAACGGTCGAGCGCCACCCGCTGGAGCATGACGTAATCCATGCCTTGGTGATGGGCATCCCAACGCAACGCCTCTTCGCCCCAGCGCTTCCAACAGGGATCTTCATATTCGGATATATAAATTTCATCATCTTCCCATTGCTCATACGGAGAATGCCCTTCGATGTAAATACGCCGATGTTCTCCCTGCCAGATTCCCTTGGTTCCTTGAAGTTCGAAATCCAGACTTCGCGGACGAGGCAATGTCGTATCATGAGTCAAGGTTATCAGAATTCCTTTCCGGGTTTTCATCTGAGTAATAACAATATCCCCCATAGTCACATCGTATGTTCCTTCTCCTCCCCGTTGCCGGACAAAGGCATTCAGTCCACAGGCCCGTGACGCAAAAGCAGTCAGTTCAACTACCGGGTCTGTTCGCGGAATACCGGCTGCCAGACAAAGCGGTGCCAGCCCATGCGTAGGATATAAGTCAGCATTTTCTGTCAGATAGAACCGACTACGCCAGATGCCTTCCGGCTTGGCAGGATTACCGATACCTCCCGAAGCATCTACCAGCATATCGCGCAAATCGTGCCTGTAACCGCCACGCATGGCAACCAGCTCCCCCAACACACCGGCACGGACCAGGCGGACCATTGCCATGTTCTCACGCAAGAAAAGCGTATTCTCCAACGGATAAACAGACAAATTACGTTTCCGGGATTCTTCCAGCAACGGACAATATTCATCTTGAACCAAACCACCACGGATCTCCAACGCAATGTGACACCCCTGCCGCAACGCATACAGTCCCTGCTCCACATGAAAACGCCACGGTGAAGCAATAAAGACCAGTTCCGGCCGGCATTCATCAATCATCCGCCGATAGTCAGAAGCGCCCTGTGCGTACAACGGACACGGCAATTCCTCCGGTGCGGCCGGTTCAGGATCTGCCACAGCCAGAATTTCATATACAGGAATGGCCTGTAACAACCGGAGCAGATACTTACCCCGGTATCCGGCTCCTATCACGACAGTTCTGATACGCTGTTCCATAGAAACAATTATGCTGATTCGGTTACAAAGCTATAAAAAAGAATGTAGTTTCTACGCATGACGCGGACGAATCTTACGTACAAACGACGACAGCGTGCGCCGGATAGTTCCTGTCAGAATAATCATGGAAACAGCAATCAGAATCAATACAATACCTACTCCTTCCTGAGCGGTAAACCGTTCGCCGAACACAAAGGCACCGATACATACGGCCGTTACCGGTTCCATAGCCCCCAGAATGGAAGTCAATGTGCCTCCGATATGCCGTACAGCCAACAACAGAGTAATGTTCGAAATGACAGTAGGCAATACAGCCAGCAATATGAGGTTTCCCCACGCCCAAGTATCAGGAACGGGTTGCAAACCTCCTCCTATCCATAGTTTACCGCCAAACATCAACGTGGTGAAGATAAATACATAGAAAGCCAGCTTACGACTGTCCATCCCTTTCAGACGAGACTTGTTCACCACCACAATGTAACTGGCATATCCAATGGCCGACAATAGTACAATACCGACTCCCAATACATCCAGTGTCAAGTCAGATCCTTCCATCGACAATCGGCTTACTCCGCAGACAGCCAATGCAATAGCCAACCAGGTCACCCAAGAAGCCTTTTCCCGGAACAAGGCCAACATCAGCAGCGTGACAAAAACCGGATAAGTAAAATGAATGGTAGTAGCAACTCCGGCTCCCATGAAATCATACCCCCAAAACAGGAACATGGCAGAAGCCGTATAAAAGAAAGCCAGCAGAATAAACAGAGGAACATCCTTCCACGACACCCGGAATGACTCTTTCTTGACCACCATCATGATTCCCAATGCAACGGTAGCCAACACAAACCGATAGAACAGAATAGAGTCAAACTTCATCCCCTGCTGCATCAGCGGCAGGGTAAACAACGGAATCAAGCCGAACGTAACGGACGTGATGATTCCATAAAAGAAACCTTTCAGACGATTCATAGCACTTATCTTGTTTTCATTACAATATCGGTCCTTGCATAACTCAGCCGACCATACCCGATTGGGCGCTGCAAAGGTATGAAATTCGATGTAAAATACAGTAACATCCGGTTTCGGGAACACATAAATACATATTCTGAACAACTTAAAAACAAATCATATCCCTTAAAACCATCCAGAATCTGTACATTTACTGACACGAAAGGAAGTGTATCATCGCCTTCCATTCCATACGGACCGATTAGTTATCACTTAAATATAAATATATGAGACCAAAATCTTCTACATTCTTCAAACAATGGGCCGGACTATTCTTGTTGGCAGTTCCCCTTGCTGCCACGGCCGCCAATGATACCATCCGCGTCAATCAACTGGGATATTACCCGCACCAGGAAAAGATAGCAGTGACAGACTGTAGAGACATAAAAACATTTACAGTCACCAATACCTCCACCGGACAAACCGTATTTTCCGGAAAGCCTTTGTATTCAGCATCTTCCGAATGGTCGGACAAGGTACGTACCATCCTCGATTTCAGTCCGTTGAAAGTCCCCGGAAACTACCAGCTTACTATCGACGGGAAATATACCGTTCCGTTCAGCATCAGCAATCAAGCATTGCTTCCACTCAGCCGGGCAGCCCTGAAAGCCTTCTATTATCAGCGCTGCAGCCTGCCTATAGAAGAAACCTATGCCGGGAAATGGACCAGACCTGCCGGACATCCGGACACCCAGGTCATCATCCATGCCAGTGCTGCCTCTTCCGAACGTCCTGCAGGCACCGTTATATCCTCTCCCAAAGGATGGTATGATGCCGGCGACTATAACAAATACATTGTCAATTCCGCCTTTACCATCGGACTGATGCTTTCTGCCTATCAAGCATTCCCTGAATACTTTACGAAGCTGGAGACCAACATTCCTGAAAGCGGAAACGGCATTCCCGATTTATTGGACGAAACCTATTACAACCTGGTCTGGATGCTCAGCATGCAAGACCCGGCAGACGGTGGTGTATACCATAAACTGACAACTCCCTCTTTCGAAGGATTCATCCGTCCGGAAGACTGTAAACAGCCACGCTATGTTGTCCAGAAATCAGTCACAGCCACTCTCGACTTTGCAGCTGTCATGGCACAGGCCTCCCGACTGTTCACTCCTTACGACAGTCATTTCAAAGGTTTCAGCGAAAAAGCCATTCAGGCAGCGGAAAAAGCTTACGCTTGGGCAGCAGAGCATCCGGAAAGCTATTATGACCAACGACGGCTGAACAGCCAGTTCCAACCGGCCATCTCGACCGGCGAATACGGAGACCGGAATGCTCAGGATGAGTTTTTCTGGGCTGCCACCGAACTATATCTGAGTACCGGAAAATCGATGTACCTACAGGATGCAGCCAAATATGCCCCGCATCAATATACGCTGCCCGTCTGGGGAAATCTATCTGCGCTTGGAGTATTTTCCTGGATGCAGGCATCTGCCCAAAAGCAGGAAGCCGGACAGAAATTCTTACCCGGACTGAAACAGAGTCTGATTCATCTGGCAGATTCCCTCATCCAAGGAGCGGACGTTACTCCCTTCCATGCACCTTATGGTCACCATACCCAAGATTTCTTCTGGGGCTCCCTCTCCGACCAATGTGCCAGCCAAGGCATTTCTTTGATTCATGCTTATCTGCTGAGCAAAAAAGAAACCTACCTGAACAATGCTTACCGGAACATGGACTACCTGCTAGGTCGGAATGCTACGGGTTACTGTTACGTGACAGGAATCGGTTTCAAGAGTCCGAAACACCCACATCACCGACTGTCGGTTTCCGACGGAATCAATGAGCCTATTCCCGGTTTTCTGGTGGGAGGCCCCAATCCACAACCACAGATGGGACTTCCGGCTTTCACCTGTGCACCCGACGAAGCCTACCTGGACCAGGAACTGTCTTATACGACCAACGAAATCGCAATCAACTGGAATGCTTCGCTTCTGACTTTTTCTGCAATGCTGGACGCATTGGCTTCTTCGGAAAACGGCCAGTAAAAAGAAACATTCGGCCCAATCAGCGAAAAAACACTTTCCCGTCTCATTTGAATTCACTATTTTTGTTTAACCGGCAAATGATTTCATGAATCACCCGATTTTAATTCACCTAACAACATCACAGCATGATAGAAAATGAACGAGACAGCCGCCATGAACACGTTATCAATATAGCCAGACAAATGATGACCGCGGCACGTACTGCCCCGAAAGGCAAAGGAGTAGACATTATCGAAGTAGCCTTGGTTACGGGCGACGAACTGCAGCAACTCTCGAAAACAATGGTGCAGATAGCCGAAGAAACCGGTATGAAATTCTTCCTGCGGGATGCAAACAATATTCTACAGGCCGAATGTGTAGTCATCATCGGTACCCACGAACATGCACAAGGGCTGAACTGCGGCCATTGCGGATTCCCTACCTGTGCAGGCAGACCTGAAGGTGTTCCCTGTGCCATCAATTCGGTCGATGTAGGCATCGCTATCGGTTCGGCGTGCGCCACAGCCGCCGACATGCGGGTAGATACCCGCGTCATGTTCTCCGCCGGACTGGCAGCCCAACGCCTGAATTACCTGGAAGGGTGCAGAAGCGTCTATGCCATACCGGTAAGCGCCTCTTCCAAGAACCCATTCTTCGACCGCAAATCCAACCAGCCCGAGAAATAACAGAAACGAAGGCCTGTCGGCAAACCTTAACTACACACGTGCCAACAGGCCTTCACTTTTGCATGAGGCCGGATTTTCAATTTTTTTCAACTTTCCATGGAGGCAATCTTGCCCGAAATTTTCCCTCTATCGCCATACATACCCAATTCTTCCGGATGATTTTCCACCCACCGGATAACGCCATCCTATCCCTCATCAAGGAAAGAAAGTTCCCGTAAAAGCCACAGTTCAGGAAATGCCCGGCTGTTCCTCACAGACAGCGGCCATCACACCGCTTTGTTGACCTTTTCCATCCACGACTTGTCATAATTTTGTAATGTCAGAATAGCAAAATAGAATATATTCGTGTTAAAAAAACGGATAAAAGGCTATTTTTCATGTTTTAGAACATATTTTTCGTAAACAATTCGTATCTTTGCAGTGTTAATAATACAGATATAAGAATATAGATGTAAAACTTGCTTTCCGAAACGCGGAAAGCACAAAAGCAAATGAGTATGAAAGAGAATGTAAATGAAATCGTGATGTTGCAGTACCGTATCAAACGCTATCAGGCAATGGGCAACGGTGCTATGTGTCAGGCATTGAACAGCAAACTCCAGAAACTGCTTGCTCGTCAAGCTTGATTAAGTAAATAATTTTTAAATGATATGCAAAGAGGCAGGAACCGAAATGGTTTGCTGCCTCTTTTCTTTTTAGAAGATATCCATAGCGAATGGATAAAAAAAAGCTGTCCGATTGCTAATCAGACAGCTTTTATACATTATTATTCCATGTGAGAACTGCTACTTAGCAGTTAACGACACGTTCCAACCATTTCACCATGCCCAGCATGACTCCCATCGAGATAAGACATACGACAAAGAATACTGTCCAACATTCCCAGATAGGAAGCTTGTTATACATCAACGGACCTACCCACAAGAAAATGTTACCTACGGCAGTAGCCCCCAGCCACAAGCCCTGGCACAAACCCTGTACGTTCTTGGGAGCCACCTTCGAAACGAATGAAAGGCCCAACGGAGAAATGAACAGTTCGGCAACGGTCAGGAAGAAATAAACTACAATCAATACCCACGGACCGGCTTTCATACCAGCCTTGGCAGAGTCGGCCATTGCCTTGAACTCTGTACCCGAAGGATAATCCATAACTACAGAATAGATGGTCAGGAACAGGTAAGCCAGACCGGCAACAGCCATACCGATAGCAATCTTTCTAGGCGTAGAGATTTCCTTGCCACGACGGGTAAACAGTCCGAAGAACCACATGATTATCGGAGTCAGTACAATTACAAAGAACGGATTGACAGCCTGCCAGATTTCAGGAGCGATACTTTCTGTTACCACAAAGTCACGGGCGAACAACGAAAGTGACTGACCGTTCTGATGGAACGAGAACCAGAAGAAGATAACGATTGCCAACACTGCAAACAAAGCATACATACGCTGCTTGATTTCCTTAGCCATCGCAGCTTTTTCTTCCGGCGTATAATCGACTACTTCTTTTGCAGTCTTCTTACCCGGAGTAGGGAAAATATTACGGTTGATGATGAAGATAAACAACGAAATCAACATCGCCAGTACAGAAGCGATGAAAGAATAGTGGATACCTGTATTGAATACATCCAGATACTGTGTACAGAACGGAGCCATATCGGCCGACATCGTACCACCTACCTTGATGACCAGTTCAGACATGTTGTTGAAGCTGTCGGCAGCCATACCCGCACCTTCCTGAAGATACTGATGGCACAGCGCCGGAAGGTCAGCATTATAAGCCAGGTTATGAACCTTCAGCCACCATTCCCGCAGCAACGGAGCGATGAACGGCGCAATCAGACCACCGACATTGATGAATACATAAAATATCTGGAAACCGGAGTCACGACGGCTTCTGGCAATCTTCAAAGCTTCAGGGCCCTTTTCTGCGGCTTCTTTCTCGAAATTGTCGTACATCTGACCGACAATCGCCTGCAGATTACCTTTGAACAGACCGTTACCGAAAGCAATCAGGAACAAGGCAAGACATGTCAACGGAAGCAGCCAACCGATGTTGGATTCTGTCGACAATACCGGAACAGAAAGGATAACGTATCCCAAAGACATCACTATCAGTCCGGACATGATAGTAGCCTTATAGTTTTGTGTTTTGTCGGCGATGATACCCCCAACCAGGCTCAATACATAGATACCGCAATAAAATACCGAATAGATAATGGAACTGGTTTCATCGCTCAGACCGAATTTGGAGCAGAGGAACAATACCAGCACGGCATTCATGATGTAATAGCCAAAACGTTCGCCCATGTTAGATATTGCTGCAGCCAGCAAACCTTTTGGATGATTTTTAAACATAAGTAAATGAAGATTTAATGATTAATAATTTTTATATTTATCTGCAAATATAAGACAAAGCGTTGAAATTTCCATAAGGATGGATGAAATTAAGTCCGAAATATCAAGGAGTTCTGATAAAAAGAATCAAGGCAGAACCGCTGACCAATACTCTACCGCCGACACATATATAAACAAGTCAACCGGAATGTTTCTTCCTATATCAACCTCCACCCGACAATCAGAAGTACAAACCGACACTAACTTTTCAAATGGTTAATCCATTAAACGACTTTGCCTATACTTATATTTACGAAAACAATAAAAAACTCCTTGTAAGTATTTAACCTACAAGGAGTTATATATCTACTATCGTACTCGAAGCGGGACTTGAACCCGCACAGCCATTACTGGCCAAGGGATTTTAAGTCCCTCGTGTCTACCGATTCCACCATTCGAGCAGCCTTTCAAAGAAGAGCGGAAAACGAGACTCGAACTCGCGACCCTAACCTTGGCAAGGTTATGCTCTACCAACTGAGCTATTTCCGCGTTTACGGGTGCAAATGTAGGGAGTTTTAGCATAGCTTCCAAACATTTCACCCGTTTTCTTTCCAAAAATTAACGTCAGCGTCCCAAGAGTGCGCGTTCTGCAGCTTCCACCTTATCGAAGTGGAAACCGGAAACCACCTCCTGCATCAGCGCTTCGATGCGGTCGTTACACAAGTTACCGATACTACCCTCGTGGGTATGATGAACTTCCTTGTTGTGAGTGAAATTACCGGCTTCGATGTCCAGACCAACCTTTTTATAGGCATCGCGGAAAGGCATACCTTCCGAAGCCAGACGGTTCACTTCTTCCACACTGAACATATACAGATACCTGTCATCGTCCAGGATATGTTCGTTAATCTTGATTTTGTTCATGATGTACGAGGCCATCTTCAGACAGTCCTTCAACTCGTCGAAGGCCGGCAGGAACACTTCTTTGATAATCTGCAAGTCGCGGAAATAACCGCTCGGCAGGTTGTTCATAATCATCATAATCTGCTGAGGAAGCGCCTGAATCTTGTTGCATTTGGCACGAGTCAGCTCGAACACGTCCGGATTCTTCTTATGCGGCATGATGCTGGAACCGGTAGTACATTCGTCCGGAAGCTTCACGAAACCGAAGTTCTGACAACTGAACATACAGGCATCGAAAGCCATCTTCGACAAAGTTCCCGCGATGGAAGCCAGCGCAAAAGCCACGTTACGCTCCATCTTACCACGTCCCATCTGAGCATATACCACGTTGTAGTTCATGGAGTCGAAGCCCAACAGGCGGGTGGTCATTTCTCGGTTCAACGGGAACGAAGAGCCATAACCGGCAGCCGAGCCCAACGGATTGCGGTTGCACATCTTATAAGCCGCCTGCAGGAACATCATATCGTCCACCAGACTCTCGGCATATGCGCCGAACCACAGGCCGAAGGACGAAGGCATGGCAATCTGCAGATGGGTATATCCCGGCATCAGCACATCCTTATACCGGTTGCTCTGTGCTATCAGGATATGGAACAGATCGGTCACCGCCTCGGCCACTTCCTGCAGCTGCGTACGGGTAAACAGCTTCAAATCGACCAGTACCTGGTCGTTACGCGAACGGCCGCTATGAATTTTCTTGCCGACATCGCCCAGTTTACGGGTCAACATCAGTTCCACCTGCGAGTGTACATCCTCGATACCGTCCTCGATGACAAACGTACCGGCCTCGGCCGACGCATAGATTTGTTTCAGTTCCTCCAGCAGGATTTTCAGTTCGTCGGCGGTCAACAGGCCGATACTTTCCAGCATGGTAATATGTGCCATGGAACCCAGCACATCGTGTTTTGCCAGATACAAGTCCATCTCGCGGTCACGTCCCACCGTGAAACGGTCGATTTCCTCGTTCACCTGGACATTCTTCTCCCAAAGTTTCTGAGCCATTTTCTTACTGTTTAAATTAATATGGTATCATGGCCAGCATATCGGCCAGTTTCTCTACTCCTTCCTGCAGCGGTTTGGAAACCATTGCCTTCATGAACATGTTCACTTCGGCACGGATGGTCACCCGCATCTTCGCCTGCTCTTCGCCCACCGGAAGAATCTGAATCCACAGATTCATGGGAACCGGCGACTTGTCGCCTTCAAACTTGATACACTTCGGTTCTTCCCGTTCGATGATACGCAAAGTCAGGCTGATACCCTGAACCTTGATGGTCAATGAATCCTGGTCGAAGGTCATGTCCTCCAACTTCCCTTCGAACTTATCCTTGAACTGTTCCAGACGTTCACGGACAGATGTCAGATTATTCAAATCGGACAATTTATGATAGACACGTTCCTGACTGTATGGAACCTGCTTCACACTGCTTTCAAACTGTACTGCCATAACAAAATAAAAAATAGACACGGACTACACCGAGCCACGTCTCCCGAAAGAAACCGTGAATCTGTGCGATCCGTGTCCGGCTAATTATAGATTCAAAAAATTATCATTTCCCTGTCCAGTGAGCCGGGTCTTGTCTCCAAGCCTGCAGCACCGGAATATCTTCTTCCTTGATATAGTCTGTCTTCAAGGCAGTTTCCAGAACGGCATTGTAGTTGGTCAGTGTCACCAGTTCTACCTTTGCGCTCTTGAAGGCTTCTACAGAAACATCGAAACCGTATGTGAAAGAAGCAACCATACCGATAACTTCACAACCGTCGCGACGGATAGCCTCAACAGCCTTCAAGCTACTGCCACCGGTAGAAATAAGGTCTTCTACTACGACAACCTTCATTCCCGGACGAAGTTCACCTTCAATCAGATTTTCCAATCCGTGGTCCTTCGGACTTGAGCGGACATATACGAACGGCAGATTCAGTTCTTCGGCCACCAGAGCACCTTGAGCGATAGCTCCTGTAGCAACACCTGCAACAGCATCGACATCGCTGAACCTCTCAAGGATAGTACGACAGATTTCCAACTTCACGAAATTGCGGAGTGCTGGATAAGACAGTGTCTTGCGGTTATCGCAATAAATCGGCGATTTCCAACCTGAAGCCCATGTAAACGGGTTAGCCGGTTGAATCTTAACAGCTTTCACTTTCAGCAATTTTTCTGCAAATAATCTTTCCAAAGCTTTCATAACTTAACTAATATCTGATAAACGTTTTTGCAAAATTATGGAAATACATCAAGATTAGAAAATTTACGTGTATTATTTTTTAAAAAACTCGCCAGAATGTATCATTTGGCCCACGCCAATGTAACGACACTGATACGTATACCGGGTATGGAAGACAAGGCATCGGCACAGGCAGTCAGCGTAGCCCCCGTGGTAAGCACATCGTCCACCAGCAGGATATGCCTGTCTACCAGCGAAGCAGCCTGTACGGTAGCGGCAAAAAGTCCGTCGGTGTTCTGCCAGCGTTCATAGCCCGACTTATGGGTCTGGGTCCGGTTGTTGTGGGTACGGACCAGAGCATCCGTACAGAGCGGGATGCCCGTCTGCTCCGAGATACCCTCCGCCAACAGTCCGCTTTGGTTATACCCCCGCTGACGCAACCGGCAAGGATGCAGAGGGACCGGAATCAAACAGTCGATACCATCGAAGAAACCGGTTGCCGACAATTCTGCCGCCAGCCAGTTCCCCATCTGCCGGCATACTTTCCGCCTGCCGTAATATTTCATGCCATGCAGCATGGAAGCCACTTCTCCCCCTTTGGCATAATAGAAGAGCGACGAAGCGCGCTCAATCGGGAACCGCCCCCAGAACTGACGTTCCATACCGTTGCCGGGCGTGTTTCCCAACCCCGTAAAAGGCAGGCCGGACAAACAGGACAGACAAACGACTGATTCATGGACCAACAGTTTCTTTCCACATCCCATGCAGGTACGCGGGAAAAAGAAGTCCTTAAAATCCTTCCACAGGCTCATCGGCATCCACCTGTTTCACGACCTTCATGATTTCATCCATGGTAAATCCGCGCCCGGCAGCGAAACGTATCAGTTTGGCATTCCGCTCATATCCGGAAGCAGCCTTGACGCTACGGGCCTTCTGCTTCAGCAGGCGGTCCAGCATCCGAAGATATTCCCCTTCATCGATTTCTTCCAGCCCCTCCTGAATCTGAGCAGCATCCAACTGCTTCATCCGAAGCGCCTGGACAATCTTCATCCGGCCCCACTGGTTGAACCGGTACTTATCCCTCACAAAGAAGCGGCAGAACCGGACCGCATCCAGGTAGCGTTCCTTCTCCAGGTGAGCGATAATCGCGGGTATCTGCTCCTCGTCCGCCCCCCATCTGCGCAATTTCTCCATTACTTCCGACGGGCATCGTTCGGCTGCCGAACAATAGACTTCCGCCTTGTTTATCCATTTCTTTATCGAATCCTCATTCATGGTCGTACAGCTTTTATCATCCGGTCATTCCCCGACAGGTCCTTCCGGAGTTCTACATCTACATATCCTATAGAACGCAGCAACGCTACCGTTTCGCCTCCATAAGCCTGATTGATTTCATAATAAAGGGTACCGGAAGGAACCAGCCGCTGCCAGCCGATTTCCGCAATCCGCCGGTAAAACACCAGCGGGTCATCATCGGGGACGAACAAGGCCAGCCCCGGCTCCCAGTCCAACACATTCCGTTCCATGGAACTTCTTTCCTTTTCGGCGATGTAAGGAGGGTTACTGACCAGAATATCCACCGGAAATGCCGGGCAATCTGCCTGAAGCACATCCACCTGCTGCAAAGTTACTTCCACACCGTTGCGGACCACATTCTCTGCCGCCACCTGCAGGGCTGCTTCAGAAACATCCCAGGAAAACACACGGGGATTTTCCAGCCTGCGGGCCAAGGCAATAGGAATACAGCCACTCCCCGTACCTACATCGAGTACCGTCTTTCCGGCTACCCCCCGGTAATCGGCTACAATCCAGTCTATCAGTTCCTCCGTTTCAGGACGCGGTATCAGCACTGCCGGAGTCACCTTCAACGACAAGCCACAGAAAGAAGCCTCTCCTATTATATATTGAAGAGGCTCATAGCGTTTCAGCCGCGACAGAATATCCTCCAGCCTCGTCCGGCTATCTATGGAAAAATTCGTATCTTTGCCTGCATACAAATCGACAGCAGACAGATGGAAACAATCGGTCAGAATCCATTTGCCTAATGCAGCAGCCTCACCGGCGGGATAATACCCCGCCAAGGCCTGTTTGATATAATCATATATAGGATGCATAATTACGCAAAAGTACGAAAAAACCATCAAGATATGACAACAGATGAGAAATATATCCGCCGCTGCATCCAGTTGGCACGCAACGGCCTCTGCAACGCCGCTCCCAATCCCATGGTCGGTGCAGTCATCGTATACCAGGGACGCATCATCGGCGAAGGTTATCACGCCCGTTGCGGCGAAGGACATGCCGAAGTGAATGCCATCCGCTCGGTAAAGGATGAAAGCCTGCTGAAGGACTCGACCATCTATGTAAGCCTGGAGCCCTGCTCCCATTACGGGAAGACTCCTCCCTGTGCCGACCTGATTATCCGGAAAGGAATCCCCCGGGTAGTGGTAGGATGTACGGACCCTTTCCCGCTGGTAGCCGGCCGGGGCATCCGGAAACTGAAAGAAGCAGGCGTTGACGTCAAAGTAGGCGTACTGGAGGAAGAATGCAAGGCGCTGATTAAACGGTTTGTCACCCAGAACATCAGCAAACGGCCGTACATCACCTTGAAATGGGCCCAATCGGCCGACGGCTTTATCGATGTGGAACGTACTTCCGGTCAGCCGGTAGTGCTTTCCACCCCTATCACCTCCATGTACGTACACAAGCAGCGTGCCGAGCACCAGGCCATTCTGGTGGGCAGACGGACCGCTCTGCTGGACAATCCGTCACTGACCGTACGGAACTGGTACGGAAAGAATCCGTTACGGCTGGTCATCGACAAAGACTTGTCTCTGCCTGCCGGTTTGAAATTGTTCGACAGAAGTGTACCTACCGTCGTATTTACCGCCCGGGAAGCCGCTTCGGAGCCCAACCTGACTTATGTGCAACTGGATTTCTCACAAGATATCCTTCCACAGATCATGAACGAGCTGATAGAGCGGAAAATACAGACTTTGCTGGTCGAAGGAGGAAGCTGTCTGCTCCAGTCCTTCCTGGACGAAGAACTCTGGGACGATATCTTCATCGAGCATTCCGCCCAGATTCTCCGGCAAGGAGTCGCCGCTCCGGCAGTAAAGAAGGGTTACCCCTGCGACTATGAGCTGCGGGACAGTATCTGTGTGAGTCATTATTACAGATGATGTTCCATTCATTCAGACAAACCCCTCCGATATTCGGACTCCAATGGGAAAACATACATTTCCCGCATGCAGGATGTATATGCTGCATGCGGGGAATATACGTTCCGGGTACAGAGAATAAAGAATTAATACGGATACACGCATCATTTCCTCCCCGACAAAACATAAAATGCGTGATTTGGTGGACAAAAAAGGGGCGTTTATCCATAATTTTATATAAAACTTGGTATAAAAGTGGAGATTCGACAAAAAACTTTCTACTTTTGCAACTTGTAACAAAAGAACTCATTTACAAATGAAAATAAAGTTTTTGCCACTGATCGTTGGTTTATGCAGTACCGTATGGATGTTGACTTCATGTCTCAATGACGACGTTGAGGAAATTACATACAGTTCAAACACCAGTATTACAGGCTTTTCTATAGGAACATTGCACATCGAGAAGACAGGAATCGCCAAAGATGGCAGTGATAGTATCTTTACGGATACCATCGACTGCAGCAAATATCCTTTTACCATCGACCAGCTGAACCGGACCATCGAGAATAAAGACTCTTTACCGGTGGGTACGGATGTTACGAAAGTTCTGACAAACATTACAGCCGACACTTATTATATCTATTACGAGAAACCGGACGGTTCGAATGTAAAAGACACCTTGTGGACCAACACGGACTCTATTGACTTTACCAGACCTGTTATCTTCAAGGTATTGGCTTACAGCGGCGTAGTAGGTAAATCATACCAGGTAAAAGTGAATGTTCACAAGCAGGTTCCAGATTCTTTGCAATGGAATTTCGTAACCAACAAGTTTGACCAGGGCATAAAACTACAACGTCAGAAAGCAGTCTATGCCGCCAATCATATCTATGTATTCGGTCAGAACACAGCCGGAGAAACCGTCATCCAGTGGTCTTCTGTAAGCAATGGAAGTTCAAGTGCCTGGCAGACCCTTCCGGTTGAAGTTTCCGGAATTGACAGCTATTCAGCTACAAGCTGGCAGGGAGCTGTCTACTTTGTAGCCGGCAAACAGCTCTACCGCATTGACCCGTCTACAAACAACTGTACTCCGGTCACTACAGATGCGGCAATCAGCCAACTGATTGTAGGCGGAGATGTACTTTATGCCTTCAATGACCAGCAGCAAAGCGGTTATCTGTCCGACACCTATCAATGGACAACAGACACCGAAGCCGAGACATTGAAGCCTTTGGCAGGAAACCGCATTTCTGCAACGGCATTCCCGGTTGAGTACAACACAAGTATCAAACGGGTGGTAGCACTCAGCCACAACAACGGGACAGCAGAAGCCGATACGACAGCCATAGTAGCCAACCGGCTTTCTATCGAGAATACATGGAACATCTATACACCGAACACTCCGGTCGTTTGTCCGAATCTGAAGAACATCTCCATGATTTATTACGACAAGAAGCTCTATGCATTCGGTGGAGGCAATGCCAATGGCACCATCAAGCCGTTCGAAGCTTTGTACTGTTCCATCGACAACGGACTTTCATGGAGAAAAGAAACAAGGAATATCATCTTCCCCAAAAAGGTATCTGATAGCAACCCGAACCTGAAACCTTTCGCACAGTATTATACAGAAGGAGAAGGGACCTACTCTTGCGCAGTAGACCAGGACAACTTCATCTGGATAATCTGGGAAGACGGATCCATCTGCCGCGGCCGTATCAACCGCCTGGGATTCGCATCAAAATGGTAATCTTTTAAAAGAGAGTAAAGACTATGCAATATCTAGAACAGCTGGATAAAAAACGGATTCCGTCACACATTGCCATCATTATGGACGGCAACGGACGCTGGGCCAAACAACGGGGACAGATCCGCTCTTTCGGACATCAGGCTGGTGCGGAGACTGTACATACCATCGCCGAAGCCTCGGCACGGTTAGGCGTAAAGTTTCTGACTCTTTACACCTTCTCTACCGAAAACTGGAACCGCCCCGTCGATGAAGTAGCGGCCTTGATGAGTCTGCTCATGGACTCCATCGAAGAGGAGACATTCATGAAAAACAACATCAGTTTCCGGATTATCGGCGATACCGCCAAACTTCCATCCAATGTATTGGAAAGACTGGAACAGTGTATTGAGCGTACCTCTAACAATACAGGGATGTGCCTGACACTGGCACTGAGCTATTCATCCAAATGGGAACTGACCGAAGCGGTGAAGCAGATAGCACAGGAAGTCATGGCCCACAAGCTGGATCCGAACGCCATCGATGACAAAACCATCGACAGCCATCTGGCTACATCCTATATGCCCGACCCGGACCTGCTGATCCGTACCGGAGGAGAAATACGGCTAAGTAATTATCTGCTTTGGCAATGTGCTTATTCAGAACTTTACTTCTGCGATACTTTCTGGCCCGACTTCGGTGCAGAAGAACTGTATAAAGCAGTTTATGACTATCAACAACGAGAACGCCGATTTGGCAAAACCAGTGAACAAATATAACCCAGAAACATGCGATACCTTTTTCCAATTAGCTTGTTTACGCTTGCTTGCTCATTCTGCCTTCCTGCCGAAGTATTCGCACAGGAAGTGAATGATACGATTTACAAACCGACCATCCTCTATAACGGCACTCCCAAACAATACGAGATAGCCGACATCCAGGTGGAAGGTGTAAAGAATTACGAGGACTATGTATTGATCGGGATATCCGGTCTGGCTGTCGGACAAACCATTACTGTGCCGGGCGATGACATCACATCGGCCGTGAAACGGTATTGGAGACACGGATTGTTTTCATCCGTACAGATAACAGCCGAAAAGATTGTGGGCAATAAAATCTATCTGAAGATTTCATTGTCACAGCGCCCACGTATCACAGACATCGTATACCATGGTGTAAAGAAGAGTGAAAGAGAGGATCTGCAAGCAAAACTGGGACTGGTAAAAGGTAGCCAGATTACTCCGAACCTGATTGACCGTGCCAAGATTGTCATCAAGAAGCATTTCAGCGACAAAGGTTTCAAAAACACGGAAGTCAATATCGTAGAACGTGAAGACCCGGCCAATAAGGAACAGGTCTATGTGGATGTGTTCATCGACAAGAAGGAAAAAGTCAAAGTACACCAAATTACCATTGACGGCAACACGGTACTGACAGACAAGAAGCTGAAACGCGTCATGAAAAAGACCAACGAAAAAGGTAAGCTGATTAACCTGTTCCGTACCAAGAAGTTTATCCAGCAGAATTACGAAGACGACAAGCAGAAGATTATCGACAAATACAACGAACTGGGTTACCGTGACGCTCAGATTGTTACAGACAGCGTATCGACATACGATGACAGGACAGTCGATGTATACATGAAGATATATGAAGGAAACAAATACTACGTGCGTGACATCACATGGGTGGGAAATACCGTATATCCTTCTGACTTGCTGAACGAACAGCTCCGCATGAAGAAAGGAGATGTATACAACCAGAAGCTGTTGAACGACCGTATCTCGAACGATGAAGACGCAATCGGTAACAACTACTATAACCGTGGATATGTATTCTACCACCTCGACCCGGTAGAAGTCAACATCGACGGCGATTCCATCGACCTGGAAATGCGTATTACCGAAGGTCCTCAGGCTACCATCAGCCGTGTGCGTATCAACGGTAACGACCGTCTGTATGAAAACGTAGTCCGCCGTGAACTTCGTACACGTCCGGGCGACCTGTTCAGTAAAGACGCGCTGGAACGTTCTTACCGTGAAATTGCCCAGATGGGACACTTCAACCCAGAAAACATAGATCCACAAGTACAGCCTAACGTACAGGACGGTACGGTAGACATCAACTGGAACCTGGAATCCAAAGCCAACGACCAGGTAGAATTCTCTGCCGGTTGGGGACAGACAGGTATCATCGGTAAGCTGAGTCTGAAGTTCACCAACTTCTCGTTTGCCAACCTGTTCCGCAAGAACGACAACTTCCGCGGATTCCTGCCACAAGGTGACGGACAGACACTGACCATCAGCGGACAGACCAACGGTAGCTACTATCAGTCATACAGTATCTCCTTCCTGGACCCGTGGTTCGGCGGCAAACGTCCGAATTCACTTTCCGTATCGGCATTCTATTCTGTACAGACTGACGTAAGCAGCCAGTATTATAACTCTGCTTTCATGAACAACTATTACAATTATCTGTACAGTGGCTACGGTAACTACTACGGAAACTATCACAACAATTACGAATCATTTTACGACCCAGACAAGTCCATCAAGATGTTCGGTGTATCTCTGGGTTGGGGTAAGCGTCTGAGATGGCCGGATGACTACTTTACGCTGATGGCAGAACTGTCATACCAACGGTTCATCCTGAAAGACTGGAGTTACCTGTACATCAAGCTGAACAACGGACAGTACATGAACACCGGTAACTGTAATAACCTGAGCCTGAACCTGACCTTGTCACGTAACTCTACGGATAACCCGATTTTCCCGCGTTACGGTTCAGAATTCTCGGCTTCTTTGCAGATTACTCCGCCGTACTCTCTGTTCAGCAAGAAGGACTACTCTACTTACGGTAAAGACAATTACCACGATGCTGCCAGCATGTACAAGTGGATTGAATACCACAAGTGGAAATTCAAAGCCAAGACTTATACAGCCTTGATGGATATCCAGAAATGTCCGGTTATCATGACCCGTACAGAATTCGGTATCCTCGGTCACTTCAACAAATACAAACGTTCACCGTTTGAAACCTTCTACGTGGGAGGTGACGGTATGACTGGTTACAGTTATAACTACGCATCCGAAACCATCGCCCTTCGTGGATATGAAAACGGTTCATTGACTCCGTACGGAAGTGAAGGTTATGCTTACATCCGTCTGGGTGCCGAACTTCGCTACCCGCTGATGCTGGAAAACTCTACCAGTATCTATGCATTGGGCTTCGTGGAAGCAGGTAACGCATGGAACAACGTGACCGACTTTAACCCCTTCCAGTTGAAACGTTCTGCCGGATTCGGTGTACGTATCTTCCTGCCGATGATTGGTATGATGGGTATTGACTGGGCTTACGGTTTCGACAAGATTGACGGTTCAATGCAATACAGCGGAAGCCAGTTCCACTTTATCATCGGACAAGAATTCT
>OHEP01000123.1_pt1 | contig 56725 bp, 47 predicted proteins | sample 1567271 | NCBI WGS metagenome assembly OHEP01 (sample SAMEA3879577, study PRJEB24766) | human gut metagenome | biome: human-associated habitat; feature: feces | place: USA | collected 1985/1987
CCGATGAAGCCCGCTCCGCCTGTGATGATTATGTTACGCTTGAATTCCATGACTTGTTTCTTTTTTATCAGTTTACTTTATAGTTTTCATGTTGTCCATACATATTTTCAGCGAGTCGGTCCAGTAAGGGACACTTACTCCGAACGTCTGCTTTATCTTAGTCTTGTCGAGCACGGAGTATGCAGGGCGTGTCACGGGGCTGGGGAACTCGTCGCTGTGGCAGGGCTGGATGTCGCAGCCGGTGTTGCCTGCAAGCTCGGCTATCTTCTTCGTGAAGTCGTACCATGAGCATACGCCCTCGTTGCTGAAGTGGTAGACGCCTGTCTTGCTGTAGCCCGACTGCGGATTCTCTGCCGCATAGTCGGCAAGCACGGTCTTTATAACCAGCGCAAGGTCGTAGGCGTAGGTCGGGGTGCCGGCCTGGTCGAACACCACGTTCAGCTTGGGCTTCGTGGCCGTCAGGTTGAGCATGGTCTTGACGAAGTTCTTTCCGAACTCGGAATACAGCCACGCGGTACGTATTATGACGTGGTCGCAGCCTACGGCCTCGATATTCTGCTCGCCCTCGAGCTTGGTTGCGCCGTAGACTCCCGTCGGAGTGCCCTTCTGGTCCTCGCGGCACGGGGTGTTGTACGGGTCGCCGCCGAACACATAGTCGGTCGAAATCTGAATGAGAAGGCCGCCTACTTCCTTCATGGCCCCGGCAAGTATCTTCGGAGCCTCGGCGTTGAGCTTACGGCAGAGGGCCTCGTCGCTCTCAGCCTTGTCCACGTTCGTATAGGCAGCGCAGTTGACTATGCAGCGCACGCCGTTTTCCTTCACGATGCGTCTTACTGCCTCCGCGTCGGTTATGTCGAGCAGCGTGGTTTCGACGCCCTCGATGTTAACCACGTCGGTAAATATGTAATTGTCGGCGGTCTGTCCGCCCACTATGCGCATCTCGTTGCCAAGCTGGCCGTTTGCGCCGGTTACCAAAATATTCATTGTCCTGATTTTTTATTTTGGAATACTAAATTCATAATTGCAGGCATGAATGGCCTTGCGTATCGGATACATCAAAGTTCCGACACCACAGGGGCATTCTGATTCTTCACTCTTCGTTCTCCACTCTTCGTCCTTCGTTCTTCACTCTTCACTTAAATGAACGGTGTCTCGAAGTCTTTGAGCAACGGGTGCTTTGTATCCTTCTCGCTCAGCAGGGCCTTGCCGGTCGGTATGCGCCAGTCTATGCCCAGGCTGTCGTCAAGGATGCTTATGCCGCCGTCGGCTTCGGGATGGTAGAACTCGTCGCACTTGTACTGGAAAACGGCCGTCTCGCTCAACACGGCGAAACCGTGGGCGAAGCCTTTGGGAATGAAGAACTGGCGGTGGTTGTCCTCGGTCAGTTCGACCGCTACGTGCTTGCCGTATGTCGGGCTGCCCTTGCGTATGTCAACGGCAACATCGAGAACGGCTCCCTTGACGCAGCGCACCAGCTTGGACTGGGTGAACGGCGGGCGCTGGAAATGCAGGCCGCGCATGACGCCGTATGACGACATGCTCTCGTTGTCCTGAACAAACTCGACATGACCTACCTTTTCGTCAAACTCCCTTTGTGAAAAGCTCTCGAAGAAATAACCGCGAGCGTCCTTGAATATGCGTGGTTCGATGATTACCACTCCGTCTATTTCAGTTTTTATTACTTCCATTTTCTATATAAAATTGGATATCCGGATTTACAAAAGCATAAAAATCTAATTCGATGCAAAATTAGGAAATAAATGTCAAAATAATATTGTCTTTAGTTTCTTTAACTTAAAAACGGGGCACCTGATATTAGCAAAATACCATGTCTGCCGCAGGCGTCAGTTTCATACTGCCCAAGACAAAACTCTCGCCATGCCGCAAGCATGCCACAGATGACGCAAGCGCATGACATAAAAAGCGGAGATGACAGATTTGGGAGTCTACCGAAGCATCCTGTTAACGCCTTGTTTACCAACAATTTACACACTGATGCCATACGACATTGCGGCATGCAGCAATCCATGTCGACGGCGTTTACCGCCACGGCGTTTGCAAAAGGTCACCTTTCAGGCTCCAAAAGGTAACCTTTTGCAAGCCAAAAGACGGTCTTTTGCAATGCAAAAAGCCGTCTTTTGAATAATGTCCGTTTTACGGATACAAAGATATCCGTCAGAAGCTGACGGTGCGCGAGCCGTCTTCGTTCTCGCAGATATTCACCTTTACGGCATCTTCAGGCAGCAGGTCTTCTATCAGTTCGGGCCACTCGATAAAGCACAAGCCGCCACCGTAGAAATATTCCTCATAGCCCATGTCGTAGACTTCCTCTATCTTCTTTATACGGTAGAAGTCAAAGTGGTAAATGGTATCGCCCGAAGTCTCCGACGTGTACTCGTTGACTATGGCGAAAGTTGGCGACGTTATCACGTCTTCAACGCCGAGCTGCTCGCATACGGCCTTGATGAAGGTTGTCTTGCCGGCACCCATCTTACCGTAAAAGGCGAACACGCGGCCGCGGCCCATGTTGTCGATGAAACGGCTGGCGGCCTGGTTGATGTTCTCTAAGTTGTCGATTCTTATTTCCATTGTCTTATCTTTGTTGTGGAGCCTGACATGCGCACGGCGTACAAACAGCGTCGACCGCCATATAAGCCCACAATGCCCAGGCGCCCGTTGCGCACCCGTAAAGTCGCAGGCTGCACGGCTGCCAGACTCACATTATTATTAAATATCACCTTTTTCTCACCTTCATTGTTATCAGCGGCACAATCATTTCCTCCATCGAGATGCCTCCGTGCTGGAAGGTGTCCTTGTAGTATGAGACGTAGTAATTATAATTGTTGGGGTATGCGAAGAACGAGTCGCCCGTGGCAAAGACATACGACGTGCTAAGATTGGGCGCCGGCAGCATGGCCTTGTGCGGTTCCTTTATCACGAACACTTCCTTCGGATTGTAGTTGAGGTTCTTGCCGAGCTTGTACCTGAGGTTGGTGTTAGTGTTGCGGTCGCCGATAATCTTGACGGGCTTGGAGACGCGTATGCAGCCGTGGTCAGTCGTTATCACGACGGTATAATCGCTCTGTGCAAGCATCTTGAACAGGTCGGCAAGCACCGAATGGCGGAACCAGCTGAGCGTTATGCTGCGGTAGGCCGACTCGTTGTTTGCGAGTTCGCGCACCATCTTCGACTCGGTGCGGGCGTGGCTGAGCATGTCGATGAAGTTGATTACGACAACGTTCAGGTCGTTCGTCTTCAGCGAATTGAACTTCTGCAAGAACTTGTCGGCGCCGGTCGAGTCGTTTATCTTATGGTAAGAGAAGGTTTCACGGCGCCTGTAACGCTCGAACTGCGTCTTGATCAGCGGTCCTTCGTTAAGGTTCTTGCCTTCCTCTTCGTCCTCGTCGACCCACAGGTCGGGAAACATCTCGGCTATCTTGACAGGCATGAGGCCGCTGAATATGGCGTTACGGGCGTACTGCGTAGCCGTAGGCAGTATGCTGACGTAGGTCTGCTCGTCAATATCGAACATGTCGCCTATTTCCTGCGACAGCATGCGCCACTGGTCGAGACGGAAGTTGTCGATGACAATCATGAAGACCTTTTCGCCCGCATCGAGCAGCGGGAATATTTTCTTCTTGAATATGTCGACACTCATCATGGGGCGTTCCTCGCCCTTGTTTTGCTGCTTCAGCAATGACGGGTTGACTGACTTCAGTTTTGACAGCTGCGGGTTGCCGGCAGACTGTCCACGCATTATTTCGTCCATCCAGTCCATGTAATGCGCCTTGACATAACGGGCGAAGCCGTTGTCGGCCTCTTCCTTCTGCATCTTGAGCATCTCGGTCATGTTGCTGTCGGTGTTGCTCAGCTCAAGTTCCCAGTGGACTATGCGCCGGTAAACATCCATCCAGCCGCTTATCGTCTTGCAGTCGTTTATCTGCATGGCTATGTCCTGGAAACTCTGCTGGTATCCGCTTTGGGTTACTTCGGTCACGATTTCCTTCTGGTGGATGTTCTTCTTCAACGAAAGGAGTATCTGGTTGGGGTTTACGGGCTTGATAAGATAGTCAGCTATCTTTGAGCCGATGGCCTGGTCCATGATGTTTTCCTCCTCGCTCTTGGTAACCATAACCACAGGCGTGGCGGGCGATATTTCCTTAATCTTCTGCAAAGTCTCAAGTCCGCTGAGGCCCGGCATCATCTCGTCAAGCAGAATCAGGTCAAAGGTCTTTTGCCTGCACTGGTCTATGGCGTCGGTGCCGTTGGTCACGGTCACTACGTCATACCCTTTCTTCTCAAGAAAAAGTATATGGGCGCGGAGCAGTTCCATCTCGTCGTCAGCCCACAAAAGTAATCCGTTGCTCATTGGTTTGGTTTTTATTATCGTCCGTAAAATTATCAGAAGCCGTCAAGGTCGTAATACTCGTCCTCAAGGCCGTAACTGTCCTGGCGGTCGTCGTCCTGTTGGGCATTGCCGCTGTTGGTGTTGCTTGTACGCTTCTCGTAATCGTCGTTAAACTCGATTATGAAGTCGTCTTGCGTTGTCTGCGTGCCTGAAGGCTGGCCGGCGTTGCCGGTAGCGTTGCTGCCGGCCTGCGCACCGGCAGGCTGTTTGTTACCGCTGTCGTGCCCTGGCGTTTGTCCGCCTGCTGCGGGTTGCGTGTTAGTTCCGCCTGCAGGGTTGCCTCCGTCGAGAGGGATGAAGGTTTCGCCCGAGTCCGGTTCAGTCTGCTGCGCATTCTGCTTGCCGTCGTCTATGATGAACAGGTCGCCATCATTGCTTCCTGTTTCAGGCGCATTATCCTGTACGTCAGGCACTATCATCGTGCCGTCGTCAGTTCCGCCTGCTTTTGTTTCAGGCTCAACCGGTATGGTTATAGCGCCTGCATCGGCAGGAGCGCTTACAGCCGGAACGTTATTCTGTTCGTCAGGCATGATGATGAGGTCGTCTGTTCCGTTGCCACCAGTAGCCGGACTCTCGTCGTCAATAAACAGGCCGTCCTCTATTACGCCGCCTTGATACAGGCCGTCGGCATCGCTTTCGCCTGACGGCTCGTATTCGATCGAAGCCGGTTCGGTAAGCAGTTTTACCGTGCTTATGCGCAAAGGAACAAAGTGTTGCTCGTAGAACTTGTCGTAATCGTTATAGCTGTACTGCGTACCAAGCAGTTCGAGGTTGGAGTCGCTGATGACAAACGTGCGTGCTTTACCCGTAAGTGAGCGTATCCGGGCATTTCCGCCCACCTGGCGCGCGTACTGCATGGCTTCGTCATAGCTCATGAAGCCGCTGATACGCATGCGGTGGAGCGCACCCTGCTCGTCGACAATGACGTCGAAATTCCTTACGATAAAGTTGGTGAAGTTAAACCTGGCAAGCTCGAACAGCAGCTTGTTCTCGTTGACGGAATCGGGTGAATACACGAACATGAACGAGAAATTTACATTGCGCTCGGCAACAAACTTACGGGTCGAGATGGAGTCGCTGTCGCTAAGCACTACGGCACGGCGCTCCCAAATGTCGCTTATGTCAAACTTGCCACCATAAAGTTGCCGGCCGGCCTTTACGCCGTTGATTATCATTCCGGCCAGTTCGCTAACGTCGCTGTCGGGATATTTGCCCACAACCTCGCCCATGTCTGCCAGGCAGCCCTCGCTGTCGCCGCCGTTAAGCTTGCTCAAACCGCTGATAAAGATGAACTTGTCGCGGTTGGCTCCCATGGGGAAACGCGACGCTGACAACGCCGCATTGGCACGAACCTCGTCGAACCTGTCGGCCTTGAACGCCTCGTAAGTGGCTGCATACAGCGAGTCTTCCAAATGTACGCCGAAACGTGCGTTCTCCTCGAAATTCGGGTCGGCAAGCAACGCGGTCCATTGACTCTCGGGGAAATCGCGCTTCAACAGGTCGAGATAAGAAGCCGCCATGCCGTGCTCCTGCCTTCGCGAATAAAGGAGGAACAAGTGGTAATATGCCTCGTCGAGATTCTCGTAGTCCTTGTAATTGTCAGTAAGGCGGCGCAGGTTCTTCTCTCCAAGCACAAGATTGTCGAACTTGTCCTTGAAAATAACACCTGCATGGAACAGTCCGTCTTCAATTATCTTGTTACTCTCAGCTACCTGTTCAGGAGTAAACGGTATCTGTTTCAAGTAATACTCGCGTTTGTGTGGATTGTTCTGTGCGCTGTCGAGCGAGTTCTTGATAGAATCCTGCATGGCCTCGGCAGCCGCTATGGAGTCGCGCATCTCGTCGGTAAGTTCCTCAGGCATGCTGGCTTGCGCCACGACAGTCTTGTTGGAACGTTGCCAGTCGTCGACATTCTCGCGCCGTCCCCACAACTTCTGGAACGTAGCCTTACCCTGGCTGACGGCAGTCGGGTTGTAAAAATACCACGTCCCGTTCTTGTCGGTCATGTTGTTGGACGTGTTGTTTTGCGCCGTATTGCCGGCTCCGCCCTGCTGGGAAAGATACTGCTGGGCCTCGGCTTCGGCCTGCGCCTTGCGTTCCTCCTTTTCTTTCTTTTTCAAAGCCTCGATTACACGGTCGATGGCCTCGTTCCTCTCGGCCTCGGGCATCTTGGCAAGAGCCTGCAATGAGTCCTGAAGATGCACGGCCTCGGTATAAGGCACAAGCTCGTCAAGTATCTTGGAGCGGTCTGAAAGCTGCTGGTAGTCGTCACGTTCCTTGTCCAACAGACCTATGGCCTCGCCATAACAACGGCGGGCGTTGCTGTAGTCCTCGCGTTCCCAATACAAGTCGCCGAGCTTCAGGAGGAGCACGCCTTTCTCTATGCCGCCACGTGTTGACTTGGCATTGCCCTGTTCGTATGCGGCAATGGCGCTTGTGGTATCCTTCTGGTTGAGGTGAATGTTACCGATGGCATAATAAACCTGGTCAAGATATTCTTTGTTGTTATCCGACCGGGCCATGCGGCGCAGCTTCTTAATCATCTTCTTCGACTGCTTGCCGCCCATCACTTCGGTCATGGCAATACGTGCGTTGAACTCGAGTTCGTATGGCGGATGCATCCTTATGACGCGTTTAAAGGCCTTGTATGCGTTTTCGTTGTTACCGAGGGCGGCCTCGAGCTGTCCCATAAGGTACCACTCGCGTGCCTTCTGCTTACGGCGCATCTCGTGCTTAATGACCTTGCGCAAATAAGGTATGGCCTCGGCATATTGCCCCGTATGGATGTAATAATCCGCGTAAGTATAGTCCCACTCCTTGCGGGCGCGCCAGTGCAACGAGTCGCGGCGCATTTTGGTTATAACGTCCTCGGCGTCGTAAATCCAATCCTGTTCAATGTAACATTTCGCAAGCCATGCCCTTGCTCGGCCGTATATTGCAGGCTGTGTGGAATAAAGACGGCTCATATAGGCGAACGTCGAAGCTGCCTCGTCGAACGAGCCTTTCATGAACTGTGAGCGTCCCATAAGCAGCCACGCCTTCCACAAGAACGGATTATACTCCTTGCGGCTGAGCCATTCGATGTCTTTCTCGGTCTTTTTCCTGCTTTTAGTCCATTCAGGACGTTTTTTTATGCTATGCAACTTTATGGCTTTCTGGCATTTTTCTATTGCACGGTCAAAATTTCCCGCTCCCAGTTCACGGCTACCCTTATTGCCAACGGTATAAAGGGGAATCATTTCGGTGAAATTGTCCTTATTGCCTTTTTCTTTCTCAAGAGAACCGTCAATGTATGCAAGAGTTCCGTTATAATAAGTATTATAACGTGCGTTGAACGAGTGCCACCAACGGCTCTGTGCAGTGTTCTTCTCAGTAGAACAGCTTACAGCCACCATGATGACAACTATAGCCAATACGGGAATTATATGTTTTGCGAACTTGATATGCATATTGTTTTTAAAAAGCCACAATACCTTTATTATAACTTGCAATCGGCCGTTTTATTGCATAATAATGACAAAACTCTCATCCTTCCATTAGCATTATGGCTTCGTCTTTCAACTGGTCCGGCAAATTGATACCTCGGAGATTCAAGCTTATAAGCCAGTCTTTCACTTCAACGGCTTTCATTGTGTACATGACTTCGGAAAACTGTGCCGCTTCGTCGTCAGAATACTCGTCAGACCTGCGTCCCTTAAATTCGTCAAGTTCCTCGTCGTCGAAATACTCAATCTCTCCAACGGCATTCTCAATAACGCAATCCTGCAAGCATTTACCCGGTTCGGAACTACAAGTACTGCAAGCCGCAGCATCCTTTGGAGGATTTTCGACTCCGGCATTACGTCCGAACATCTTGAACAACACTACCGCCAACAGCAGCAAAATTGCCAAATACAACAAATACGGTAATGCTTCCATATCATTCAACTTCCTTAATTATGAAGCCGGCTTGCCTCAAGTCGTCCCAGAAACGGGGATATGATTTGGTTACTACATGCGGATTGTCAATCTTCAATCCAGGAAATACGATTGATGCGGGAGCGAATGCCATAGCCATGCGGTGGTCATCGTAAGTATTAATAACAATGTCGCTGTCCGGCTCGCATCTCTCGCCGTCCCATGAAAGTTCGCCCTCACCGGTCTCGCCCAATACGTAACCAAGTTTGCGCATCTCTATTTTCAAGGCTTCAATACGGTCTGTCTCCTTTATTTTCAATGACGACACCCCTGTAAACCGGAAGGGAGTGTCGGTCAAGGCACAACAAACGACAAGCGTCTGCACCATGTCAGGCTGATTGACGAAATCGTAATCAAGGCGCGGCGGCTTTGTCTCGACCAACTTGAGCGTAACCGTAGTCGGGACCCTACGTTCCTTTGTCTTGAACATTGTCCTGACACCAAGCATGCTGAACAAGTATTTTATGGCTGAATCGCCCTGGCGCGAACCGTCAGTCAGACCGGTAAGCCGTATCTCAGACTCATCGCTTCCACCCAAAACAAGCATCTCATACCAGTATGACGCAGCACTCCAATCGTTCTCTATGAAAAACGGCTTGGGTTCATATAATTTGGGATTTACCTTAACCGTATCTATTCCTATCCAATCTACGTCTGCCCCAAAGTTTCTCATGACACTTAAGGTCAGGTCTATGTACGGACGTGAAACTATCTCACCCGTCAATCTAACCTCAAGTCCGTTGGCTAGCATCGGACCTATCATGAGCAGAGCTGATATGTACTGTGAACTTATGTCGCCCGGCATTTCTATCTGCCCGCCACTTAGTTTGCGTCCCTTTATCCTTAATGGAGGATAACCTGCGTTGCGCTCATAGCTAATTTCAGCACCGATATACCTTAGCGCATCAACCAAAGCCTTTATTGGACGCTGCTGCATACGTTCCGTTCCTGTCAACACATATTCACCAGGCGTAACAGCAAGGTACGCCGTCAAGAAACGCATGGCCGTTCCCGCAGCCTTTATGTCAATAACCTCAGGCATGTCGCGCAAGGCATTCAGTATAACCTCCGTATCGTCACAATCCGACATGTTGCCGGGCACCAGCTTATTGCCTGACAACGCGTTAATAATCAACGCCCTGTTGCTTATACTTTTCGATGCCGGAAGGTTTATTGTGGCATTTATCCTTTCAGGTGCCGTCAATATATATTTCATATAATACAAAAGTACTTCAACTTACATATCAACAAAAGATACGTGACCTGAACAGAAAACTTATCACGCTAAAACGTTGAAAAAGTTTCCATTAACGCCACGCTACAATAATATTAAAGGAGTATCATTTCCTAACAAGGCGGAAGCCTATGTCAGAAACTCCCGGTAAAATCTCACGCATCATTATATGGCTGACCCTGACATGCAAAGAATCACCTTTCTGCAATTCTCCGTCTGACAAAATAAAGTCATATTGGAAAAAGCTAAATCCGTCACCAAGGGCATTGCCCTTGCTGTCATACAAACGGCAATTGAGCGTGTCAACATCGACCCTGTGACCCGGCTCGATCGTCCTTTCCACCAGCAAACTCAAGCCTGTAAACGGATAAGCAACATTAATACGCAAGCCTATTTCCTGCCTGTAACGGCCAGAGTCCCTAAGTTTCGGCACGTCAAACACGAGCGTATCACTGCGTTCCCACCCATCCACAGGGGTTGGTTTGTACTTATCGTAAACTACATCGCCAATACATGATGACAATGTCCAAACCGCAACGACGGCCACCGCCAATGTCAATAAAGTTTGTTTCATTTTTCACTCAAGCCTGCACAAACGCCCATAACAAACCTACTAAAACACCGATAAGCCTGCCTGCGCAGGCTTATGGCAAGACCAACATTCATTAACTTTCGCCCTTAGGCTGGCCGGCATTGTCGTTAGCAGCAGCGCCCTTTGCCTGTTTAGGAGCGCGGCCTTTCACGCCCTGCTTGGGAGCGCGGCTCTTCTGCTTCTTCTTTTTCTTGTTCCTGTCAAAGCGCGTAAGGCTCTCGTTCTCAAGCAAGTCGACAGGTCTGTCGTTTTGCCTTATTACGCCGTCTTCCTGTAAAGAGAGAGGCTTCTCGCCACGCTTGTTCATATCTATTACCTCCAAAGCCCGCTTTGCGGTAATAGTCTCAAGATTGGCAGGAATCTTCTTGTCGGTGGAATACGATACCATGCCGGCAAGAATGTCACTTTTGAACAAGTAATAGTCACTGTCCTGGGTCTGCAACACAACCTCTTTACTGGGCAGCCTGCGGCTTGCCTCGATATAATTATCAACCTCGTAATTCAGGCAGCACTTGAGCTTGGCGCACATTCCGGCAAGTTTCTGCGGATTAAGCGAAATATCCTGGTAACGCGCCGCACCAGTGCTTACCGATACGAAGTTCTTCATCCAAGTGGCGCAACACAGTTCACGACCGCACGGTCCCGTGCCGCCAATGCGCCCAGCCTCCTGACGCGCGCCAATCTGCTTCATTTCTATGCGCACGTGGAAAGTTTCAGCCAGGACTTTTATCAACTGGCGGAAATCGACGCGTTCGTCCGCAATATAGTAGAATATTGCCTTGTTTCCATCGCCCTGGTACTCAACATCGCCTATTTTCATCTGCAGATTCAGGTTCTTTGCTATCTGCCGGCTCTGTATCATGGTATCATGCTCGCGGCTCTTTGCCTCACGGTATTTCTCCATGTCTACGGGCTTGGCCAGACGGTATATGCGTTTTATGTCATCGGCCGACTTCAGGTTGGCTTTGCGTATCTGCAGTTCTACGAGCTTGCCTGTCAGCGTAACCACTCCTATGTCGTGGCCCGGATTAGCCTCAACGGCCACAATGTCGCCTTTTTTCAGGTCAAGATTATTCACGTTATGGTAATAACCTTTGCGTGTGTTCTTAAACTGCACCTCGACAAGATTGGTGCTACCCGTATTGCCGGGAACGTCGGCAAGCCAGTCGTAAGTATTCAGCTGGCGGTCCTGCCGACCGCAACCCCGGATGCACAAACCGCGGTCGCAGCCGTTGTATATCATGAATTTCCTGTTCTTAAAGTCCATAACGATTATATATGTACGAAGTGTGGAAAAACGAAAAGCGGTAATATTTTTTTTCGGCGAAATACAACGCCGGACTCAACCGCACTTAAGCATCTTCCCACTTCATTGGGTTTTACAATTTTCAATACATCATCATCCGTGCGCCCTCACAATAAGGATGCCTCAGGCACTGATCTCAGGGCTTCCTTATTAACGAGACTATTATATGCGTCGCCATATCGAAGAACACTATCTTGGCATTTGCATTCTGCCCTATGTCGCGCATTGCCCTGTTCATCAGCTCAGACATCTCCATGACATTAGCTTCGTTAATGTAGGGAGCAAAGTTACGGGCGAAGTTTTCCTCGTCCCGGGTCATATAGCACAGTTGCGGATTGTGGAAGTTGTACATGAAGTTTTCACGCACAAGACGCATGAAGTATGTAAGCATGCGCCGCTGTTTCTCACGCCCCAAGCCTGCAGCCGTGTCGCTCCATTTGCGCAGATCCTTAATCTTACGCATGTAAGCAAGACGCATCAGAGAAACAAACAAGTCGAAAAACTGCCTCTTCTCATTGTCAGCATCGAGTTCTTCAAGAGCCGTCAGCCAACTGCCGCCAGCCGCACGAGCCAGCCGCCTGGCTGCGTCTGCATCGATTCCACGCTGTTCAACGAGCGCACGTTCAATCGCGCCGTCGTTTATCCGTTTAATGTCAATACGCTGGGCGCGGCTTCTTATGGTATCCAAAAGCTTCTCAGGTTCCTCGCAGACCATGATGAAAACCGTTTCATGCGGAGGTTCCTCGAGCAGCTTCAGCATTTTGTTGGCACATTCGGCATTCATCCTCTCAGGCAGCCATATCACTACAACCTTGTACCCGCCCTGACTCGACTTCAGGCTGAGTTTCCTTATAAGCAGGTCGCTCTCGCCTACTCCCATCAATGCCTGCTGGTTGGCGGCGTTCATCTCGGCAAGCCACTGGTCAATCGTGAAGTAAGCACCGCGCAAAAGCAAACTCCGCCATTCGTCGGCAAAATCGTCGCTCGTCATTTTATGCTCCGAGCCTGTACCCGTCGGGCGTATTACAGGATAAGAGAAATGAAGGTCGGGATGGGCGAACTTGGCCGACATCGCACACTGGCGGCACACTCCGCAGGCATCTTCCTCCGTATGGTCCTTGCATAAAAGGTAGGAAGCCATCGCCAGCGCTAGCGCCATTTTGCCACAGCCATGCGGTCCGCACAGCATCATTGCGTGTGGCACACGGTCTTCCTTCACCATCTGCCGCAACCTCTGCTTCACGTCCTCCTGTCCTATGACATCGCCGAATTTCATTCTTTCATTTAGCCAAATCGCTGCAAATTTACTAAAAATCCACCTTATAACATGACAAAAAGGCGGATATTTGTCCGCCTTTCACATTTTTATATCTTAATAAACAGCTTATTTCACAGTCAGCATAAACGGCAAGCCGCAAACCCAAAGACAGCCGATGTCATTTCTTTTGCCTGTCTGAACCAGCCCAGGTGGCATTGTGCCATACCTGCTCAAGAGGCCCGCGCTTATGCGAACGGAACCACCATTTGCAGAACGAGAACTGCAATAACACGAACGCTGCTCCCAGCACAAGACTCATGGTGTGGCCGCTGACCGCATACAGTCCCAATCCCCAATGGTAAAATATGAATCCGCCAGCGACCGACTGCCCCAGATAGTTGCTAAGACTCATCTTGCCGTAAGGCAGTATCTTAGCCAACACCCGGCGCGCCCTTGTGCGGTGGTAAGCCCAGGTAAGCAGGCTTACATAGAAAAACATCATCGCAAGATTTTTCCACATGTCGAGCATTACGGTCAACGAGGCCGACACGCACTCAACATCGGACATCTGCGGCACGGTATAACGCAACGGGCACAATACCGCAAACGCCACGACCGACCACAACATCACTTTCTTCCAGACGGCGGCATTATTGCCTTCATCATACAACAGGCGGCGGCGCCCTACCCACAGACCGAGCAGAAAGAGGAACAGCGTCTGCGTGAAACGTCCGTGCTCGATAGCCCACGTAAAGTTGACAGGCAGACCGTAGCACAGTCCTGCCATGGCAACATCAAACCAGCTGCCGCCTTCCTGTGCAGGCAATATTGCGTGGAACATAGCTCCAGAGCCCAAATCGAGCGGCTGCAACTGCGGATCAACCAATCCTCCTACAAGATATGCAAGCTCTATCGGCTGGAGCGCGAACAACACGGCAAAGAAAAGCAGCACACGGTTGCCGGCACGTACAAACGGCAGCACAAGCAGTCCGCACACCGCATAAACTGTAAGTATGTCGCCGTTGAAGAACAACAGGTCGAGCAGACCGAATCCGAAGAGGAGCACCATGCGCCAGACGAAACGCAGCCTGAAGTCATATCCGCGCTTTGCCTGATTGTCATGCTGCACGAAAAGCGTCAGTCCGAACAGCATGGCAAATATGGCATACATCTTGTTCGACAACATGAAGAACATCACGTCCCACACAACATTGTCCAACTTGGTAAGCGGAGGGAAGTTATAGAAGTTGAGATGCTCTATGAAATGCAGCATCACAATGCCTGCCACAGCTACGCCGCGCAGCAAATCGGCGACGTCGATACGCGTGTTAGGCAACGCTGAAGGTTGGTAACTTGACATGGTTTGTACCTGTATAATTAAGTTTTTGTTTACAATTTCATGGTATCCGCATGCGGACTAAGCCATAATTTGACGGGAACGGATGCAAAGGTAAGCATTTTATTCCACACAAGCGACAGTACTATTGTCTATTTAAATCAGGCCTGTCTCATTAACGTAATTGTTTTTACTAACCCGTTGACGGAATTATTTTGAGTGGGACGGCGATGGTTACAGTTTCAAATGACGAACTTTCAGCTTGCAAAACACGGTCTTTCATCTTTTAAGAGGTAACCTTTCACACTACAAAAGGATGCCTTTTACAAACCCGTCCGAAACGGGCGAAAACCGTAAGCAAAAGCCACCGATATGCAACAGACTGTAAGTAGTCGGCACGAGGAGGTACTAATAATTCCGCCAACGGGTTTTACTACGGACATAGCATCTTATAAGTTGCGTCTCTTTCGCCTAATAGTTTGACACTTACGTTTAGTCATTTCCTCGGCGAATGCACCCTCGCCACGTTCTTTTATAAAACGGATACAGGATGAACGGTCTGAATTGAATAAGAAAGAGAAGATTTTTCCTATCCAATTTGAAAATATCTTGCAGTTTTCCACATCCTGATGGCACTCGGCACACGTGTTAAACTTATTCTCCATACAGCATGAACGTATTTTGCACCACGTAGCTTTCTCATTTTGCCTGCATCCCGGACATTTATCTGCAAGAAACTTCCTGCAAGCTCCACAATAGAGACCGCAGGCGGCAATGTTACTAATGTCTGAATTTATAGATTTCATGATTAGTTAAATATTTGAATGTGAAAACTCGCCATTAATCCAAAAAGTGGCATCCTTGCCTACAAAATGAAGAAGGGCATAATCAGGGTCAGTCACACCACACGGAAAATGATGGGCGAACCAATCTTGCCACATTTCCTTTCGTTTCACTTCATCCATGATGATTTCTACCGTTCCGCGTAAGGCAACACTGTCACCATAAAGGTCATAACAAAGTCCGGCCTTGTTGTTAAATTTAAAATCTTCCACTTTCACAGAACTTGCACTTGTCGCCATCCAAACCTCATTGAATCCTTTTGCCTGTATCTTTGACATTCTGACAGGACGAGGATAGCCATTTGAATCTATGGAAACAACTGTCACGTTTTCACATTGTGCAAGCAAGACTTCAGCTTTTTCCACTATCGTTCGTCCATCTTTGACCTTCCAACGCTTCAGATGTGGAAAGTATTTTTGCATCTGTTCTTTAGCCTGTTCGGGTGTCAGGTTCATCCCCGTATGCGCGTTCATCTGGTCTAAGAATTGCAGACAAAACTCAATCATTTGGCTCATTGTAAAGTTTTGTGTAAACCTTCCACTGCTGTAACAATAAGTGCAATAATCACCATTTAGGCTGCCATCGGCATTTGTACCTCTGTTCTCATCGGTCAGAGGCATACCGCAACTTTGACAAAACTTTTGTTCCATCATCATTACTAAAATTTATATGTCTGTCCGTCCCATACAGACTGTTATAAAAACATGAAGCGTGGAACTGCAATGCTACCACGTCTAAGTTGGAGGTCGTAGGAAACCTTTAGCACAGATATGATAATAGCAGTCCACGCTAAGGCGTGAAAACCACTATGCCATCTTTTGCGCTAAGTTTGAAATTTCCTACGTTTCCAACTTAAAAGACAAGCATAACGCTTCTTTATTCTCGCATGTCTTGGAAAGGGTAGCCCCTTATCCGATTACAAAAGTAGGAATTTTTAACGACAATCTTTTACTATTTATCAGAAATATTCGTACATGACGGCAAATTTCAGACAAAAACAATTAGTTCAAATTATGCCGTGCATCATAACGGCAATTCTGTTATCGTGTCTCTGCTTATAAGTTCACAGCTGCAAAAAAGAATGCGTACATTATCATTTTTGCATATACTTTCATACATTGTGAAAATAAATTCAGGATATGAAAAATTTCATTTACGACAAGACCAATACCATTTTCCATATTGAACAATCTGTTTGTATATCAATTTTCACAATATCTTATCAACTTGTAACTTATTTTAAGCGTTTCAGATGCACGATTTTCGCCTATTGCGGGTTTTATTAATAAATAAACCATTACGGGAGGAAAACTTATGAAAAGGATTATTTTCTTGATAACAGCAATAATAGCAGCCGTTACAAGCCTCAACGCCCAGGACGACGGCGAACGCAAACTGACGAAAAAGGAGCGCAAGGCCATTGAAGCACGCATCGACAGTATGAAACACGCCAAGGCGGAACAGGCCATCAATGACTCGGCCTTCGTGCTCGAGGCCAACCTTGTGACGTTCAAGCGGGGACAGACGGCCCATGTCACTTCAAACACCAACTTCGTGGCAATAATAGGCAACGAGGCCTCCATACAGGTGGCGTTCAACGTGCCGTGGCCGGGATTCAACGGGCTCGGAGGCATCACCCTTGACGGCTATATCTCACGGCTGAAAAAGAATAAGGACAAGGACGGTAATCTGTACCTGGAGATGGGAGTCAACGGCAGGGGCATTTCCGCCCAGGTGTTCATTACACTTTGGAACGGCTCAAACAAGGCTACGGTTAACGTCATGCAGAACTTCCACTCCGGCAAGATTACCCTCGACGGCGTTATTGTACCAGCCGAGGAGAGCGAAGTGTTCAAGGGTACGGCGTTGTAACCGTAGTTAAAAAACGTGACAGACAAAAAAAGACGGGCAAGTGGCTAATGCTTTGAGATGAATAGAATGCCGTATGAAACAACGGCGGACTTCCGCCGTATTTCATACGGTGCCCGTCTACACAGCACAAGCGCCCGATTATTAACAAGAAAGCAATATGACATTCAGGCAATCTACAACCGCAGACCTACAGCAAATATGGCAGATAATAATCGATGCAAAACGGATTATGCAGGAAAGCGGCAGGCACCAATGGACGGACGAGTATCCTTCACATGAAAGAATCGAGGCCGACATAATGTCGGGCGACGCCTACGTGGCATGCGACGGCGATGGACATATCGCCGCTTACGCTTACATCACGGCGCAGCCCGAGCCTGCCTACGACTCGCCCGACGTACACTGGCACTACAACGGACCGTACATGGTAATCCACCGCCTTGCCGTTTCCGCCTTGTCGCGCGGCTGCGGATTAGGGCGTATGATGCTCCTGCATGCTGAAAAAGTATGCTGCGACCACGGCATAGGCTGCATAAAAGTAGACACAAACCATGACAACGCCGAGATGCTGCACCTGCTCGACTCGCTCGGCTATGCCCGGCGCGGCAACGTAAGTTACGGACCGAGGGGCGAACGGATAGCTTTTGAAAAGACTTTGTAAAACCACCTGCCCCAACATTCACAACGGCCTGACTACATAAAAGCAGGACGAAGCCATAAAATTCCTAACATACGGCAGTGCCGAAAGTTGCCGGCAAAGCCTTATCGGCCGTAATCCGAACTTCACTTCATAATGCGGATTGACAAGCCAGAGCCGCCTGTCACAAACTGTATAGCCTGCATAGGCGGCTTCGCGTTCAAACATTTCGACGGTGCAGCGTGTGCGCCTGATGCCTATGAGCTCATTTATCTTAAATGCGTCCTCGCCAAACAGCCGCAGCATAAAGCTGAAAGCAAGTTCGGGCAACAAATGAACAAACGGTAAATGTGACACCACCCAACTGCGCGCTATCTGCTGGTGGCCGCCGAAAGGCATCTGCCATGCAGGGAAAGCAACAAAGAGCCGTCCGCCCGGAGCAAGCAGGCGCTTTAGCGCAAGCAACATTTTTCCTTTTTCAGGGATATGCTCTACCACGTCATGGCACACTATCAAGTCAAACAAGCGGCCGTCTCCACGATAGTGCATTACGTCATCACAAACAAACGTACCTGCCGCGCATTCGCGTGAAAAGAAACTTTCCGCCTGCCTCACGCGTTGTTCCGAAAGGTCAACCCCCACCACACGGCATCCCCGACGGGCAAAAGGCAGAAGATTGCCACCCTCGCCACAGCCCACTTCCAATACGCTGATGTCGCCAACATCCATAAATTCAGACAAATAAGGGATAAAATACTTCTCCGTCGTAGCGGCTTCTTCCCTGAAGTAACGGTACCTGTCAGTATGTCTTTTCTGCATCTTTTATTCTCCTGTTTTTAATATATGATAACGGAACAGGAAAAATACTGCATTGCCGCCACCGTCAGTCGCCGTTACCGAAAACTATCCTTATGCCTACCGGCAACGACAGTTGCAGGGGTTTGTCGTTCCACTGCGTGGTTGTCTGTGAACCGTTAGGCACATACCATGTCAGCTTCGGACTGAAGTACAGTTGCAGATGCGGAGTGATATTGTAGCCAATGCCCACTCCGGCGTTTACCGACCACTGCCAGCGGGGCAGGTCAAGACGTACTTTACGGCTGTAAACCAGCTTGTTGTCTATGTTGTAACGGCGCTCCGCCGTGCCGTACAACGGTATGTCGAGTCCGACACCAGCCGTGCCGTAAAGCGTCCAACGGCCGCTGTCCATGAACGAATACGTGGCACCTACCGGCACTCCCAAGAATACCGTGCGCTGCCGTTCACTTATGTTGGTGGTGTCGCTTCCGCCCGTTTGCAGGCTGGTCGTGTGGCGCGTCATGCGCAATCCGAAGTCCATGCTCCACCTGTCAGTCAGCCGTTTGCTGAAACTCAGCCCTAACTGTAACGGCTTGCCGTAGCTGCGGCGCGTGTAGATGCGCCCTTCGTTCACTAACGCAATGCGCAGCAAGGCATCACGTTCAAGCGGGTAGATGCCGTCGCCTACGTCGTAGGTAAGATAATGTGTCAACTCCTCCCACGTTTCAACGTCGACCCTCGTGGCTGAACCTATCGAATGGCTTATCAAACTGAACACTCTGGGCAGCAGGCTCTCCGACGCCTGTCCGGCCACGGTGTTCATGGCGAAACTCCACCCTTCAGTACCGCCGGCGGGCACATTAACCAGCCTTATGTCTGCGTCGGCTATAACAACGCTGTCATCCGTTGCCGCAAACGGAACCAGCACGGAGTCTACCGGAACATTTACGGCGGTCAAAACCGTATCGGCTGGCAGTGGCAGGCATTGGGCCTGGGCTGCCATTACGCTGTCAACACGCGGCTTAACGGCGCTTTCTTCTTTACGCAAATACGTGTCTCTCGCATCTACGGCGCCTTTTTCATCGGCACGGTGACTTATTGCCGTTTCTCCGGTCTTAGCTACCGGCACATCAGCGACATGCCTTCCACGTCTACCATTAAACATTATTATAGAGACGGTCGACACAACCAAAACAAAGACGGTAATAAGGCCGGCACGGTAAGCCTTTATCATTGATTGCAGTTTGCGCCTTGCACGCAGGAGCTGTGATGATGACGAGCGTGGCGCTATGCCGAGAATGCCGGCTATCTCGTTGTGCGACAGGCCGTCAAGCACCGACAGGCGGAACACCTGGCGGTAACCGTCGGGCAACGTGTCTACCATCTGTATTATCCTGTCATACGGTATTCCTGCAGGGTTTTCCTCCCCGCCGCTCTCGTCTATCACGTCGCCTGCATGGTCCAGCGATACCGACTTATCGCCCGCCTGCATGTATCTCAAGGCAAGGTTTGTCATTATCCGTTGCATCCACGGCTCCAGACGGGAAGCGTCGCGCAACGAACCTATCGACGTGAAGACTATGATGAAACCATCGTGAAGCAGGTCGGCCGCCACGGCGTCAGTGCCGACGATGCGCCTTAGCGTATTCATCATTTTCCCTGAATACGCCATGTAGAGCGCAGCCATAGCCCCACTATCGCCGCGCTTGCATCTGCCCACCATTTCCGTTACGTCCATCAACAACGCCGACGTTAATCTCGTTATATATATAAACAAGATTACAGAAACTGCATTTTACTGCATCAAAAACACCATTATTTTGATTGATAACGATTAAACGGACGTAATATTTTACCATCCCCATGACTGACAAAAAGGCGGAGCCATACCCTTGTTTTTCCAATACACGGCAAACGGCATTGCAAAAGGTTACCTTTCTGGCGGTAAAAGGCCATGTTTTGCAATCCAAAAGGCAACCTTTTACAAAGCACTGGAAATCAAGCTGTTGCAAAAGCGGCACGAGCATGGCGGCAAAACGGCAGGCGGCATATACGCAAGAAGGGCCTGACCCTTGCGAGCCTGACCCTTCGTTTGACTGTTTCCTGACTTTTAATTACAGCAAAGCCTCGAACTTCTCCTGGAGCTTTGCTTTTGTAGTAGCGCCTACGAACTTGTCAACAACCTGTCCGTTCTTGAAGAACAGTATTGTCGGGATGTTGCGGATGCCGAACTCCATTGCTATGTCGTCAGCCTCTTCAACGTCGCACTTGCCTACAACGAGCTTGCCGTCATACTCCTTTGCCAGTTCGCCGATGATGGGAGCGATAGCCTTGCAAGGTCCGCACCATGTAGCCCAGAAGTCTACTACCAAAGGCAAATTGCCGTTCTTAAAACTCTCAAAGTTCTCATTTGTGATTTTTACTTCCATTGTTCTCTTATTTTAGATTAATGATTATGTTATCTTATGTCGTATTACCAACAAAGAGTATGCCAACAGTCGGCCAGCCTGCCAAACGGCGTTTGCCGCCCTGTCATGTCACACTTGCGGCGGCACATTCAGCCGCACACGACAACATGCCGCACACAGCCCGTCAGTTTATCTTGTAGCCGAGCGCCTCGTTGCCCTTGATGTAGCTGATAAGCTCGCGGCAAACGTCAACCTTGCCCGTGCGGCTGTACAGCGTGAACGGTCTCGTAGAGTTGCCGTCGTGCACCATGAAATAAAGCTGCGTGTTGCCGGGACAGTCTTTTATCACCGAAACAAGGTCTGACACGGTGGTGTCGTCTATGCTACCTGCGTCGAGGGTTATTGTCAACCGTTCTATCTGCAGGTCCTTAACGGTCTGCAGATACTGTATGTCGGTGACGCGCATCTCCATCATGTCGCTGCCGCGGAACCGCTGTACGAACTGCGCCTTGACCATTACGGTGCTGCCCTCGACCAGCATTCCCTTCCACTTGCCCCATTCTTCACCGAAGAAAGCCAGCTCGCCCGAGCCTTCAAAGTCTTCTATCGTGACGAAGCCGCACGGCTTGCCCGTCTTCGTGAAACGGCTGCGCACCATGGTGACTATGCCGCCGAGGATTACCTCCTGCTTCTTTGAAAGTTCCTGCTTGTCGGCAAGTTCGGCGCAACGGGTGTTGCACAGGTTGTTGAGTATTACCTCGAAGTCGTCGAGCGGATGTGCGGACAGGTAGATGCCGACAAGGTCGCGCTCGCGGTTGAGCTTCTCTATGGTGCTCCATGTGTCGCCCTCGGGTATCGGCGGAGTGGCAATGTCAACTTCGGCCATGTCTCCGAAAAGCGAGTTCTGCGCCGCGTTCTTCTCCTGCTGGTAAAGGTAGCCGTACCTGACGAGCGTGTCAAGGAACGGCTCGTCTTTCGAATTACGGCCGAAGTAGCTTTCGCGCTTAACGTTGAAGCTGTCGAATCCGCCGCTCAACACGAGACTCTCTATGCACTTGCGGTTGCAAGCGCCGAGGTTGACACGCTCAACAAGGTCGAACACGCTTTTGTAAGGACCGTTCTTCTCGCGCTCCTCTATAATGGCTTCGGCAGCCGCCGAGCCCATGCCTTTTATGGCGGCAAGACCGAAGCGGATGGCTCCCTGCTTGTTGACGCTGAACTTCTGGCGGCTCTCGTTAACGTCGGGACCAAGCGTCTTTATGCCCATGGCCTTGCATTCGTCCATGAGCTTGGTTATTTCAGTTATGTTAGTGAAGTTGCGGCTCATGTTGGCTGCCATGTATTCAGCCGGATAATGCGCCTTGAGGTACGCCGTCTGGTAAGCCACCCACGAGTAACACGTGGCGTGACTCTTGTTGAAAGCGTAGCTGGCAAACTTCTTCCAGTCTTCCCATATCTTGTGGAGCACCTCGTGCTTGTAACCGTTCTTCTCGCCTCCCTCATAGAAGAGACCCTCCAGGTGGTTCATCTTCTCGATGAGCTTCTTACCCATAGCCTTGCGCAGGGTGTCGCTCTGGCCTCGCGTGAAGCCTGCAAGCTGGCGGCTGAGAAGCATGACCTGCTCCTGGTAGACGGTGATTCCGTAAGTGTCCTTGAGGTATTTCTCCATGCAAGGGATGTCGTACTTTATCTTGGACGGGTCGCGCTTGCGCTCGATGAACTCAGGTATGTAGTCCATAGGGCCCGGACGGTAGAGGGCGTTCATGGCTATGAGGTCCTCGAATACGGTAGGATGCAGCTCGCGAAGGTACTTCTGCATGCCGGCAGACTCGAACTGGAACGTGCCTATGGTGCGGCCTTCGCTGTACAGCTTGTACGTCTCGGGGTCGTCTATCGGTATGGTGTCAAGGTCGATAACCTTGCCAGTAGTCAGGCGGATGTTCTCCACCGCCTCCTTCAGGATTGACAAAGTCTTCAGTCCGAGGAAGTCCATCTTGATAAGACCGGTCTCCTCGATAACACTGCCTTCATACTGCGTGCAGAGCAACTTGTTGCCGGTCTCCTTGTCGTCGGCGGTAGATACGGGCACCCAGTCGCTTATAGGGTCGCGGCAAATGATTGTTCCGCAGGCGTGGATGCCGGTGTTGCGCACGTTGCCTTCAAGCATCTTGGCGTACTCAATGGTCTCGCGCAAGCGCGGGTCGGGCGATGCCTCGGCCTCGCGGAGCTCCTTCACGCACTTGATGGCATTGGTGAGGTTCATCTTCAAGCCGTCGGGCAGGCGGTCGGGAATGGCCTTGCAGAGGCGGTTGGACTCGTCAAGGGGCAACTTCTCGACACGTGCCACGTCCTTGATGGCCAGCTTGGTGGCCATGGTGCCGTATGTAATAATGTGCGCCACCTTGTCGGCGCCGTACTTCTCGGTCACCCATTCGAGCACCTTGCCGCGTCCGTCGTCGTCGAAGTCGGTATCGATATCGGGCAGGGAGATACGGTCAGGGTTGAGGAAACGCTCGAACAGCAGATCGTATTTTATCGGGTCTATCTTGGTGATGCCAAGGCAATAGGCGACCACGGAGCCTGCGGCGCTGCCACGTCCGGGACCCACCATGACGCCCAACTGGTCGCGGGCGGAGTTGATGAAGTCCTGTACGATGAGGAAGTAGCCGGGGAAACCCATGGTCTTCATTATGTAAAGCTCGAACTTGACGCGCTCTGCCACCTCGTCGGGAAGCGGGTCGCCGTAGAGCTTCCGGGCTCCTTCATATGCCAATTTTGCCAGATAGTCGGCCTCGAACTTTATGCGGTATATCTTGTCATAGCCTCCGAGCTTCTTTATCTTCTTCTCGCCGTCCTCGCGCGAGAGCACCACGTTGCCGTTCTCGTCCTGCGTGAATTCGTCGTAAAGCTGCTCTTCGGTGAAGCGCTTGCGGTATTCTTCCTCCGTGCCGAACTCTTCGGGAATGGGGAAGAAAGGCATGATGGGGGCATGGTCGATGCTGTATGTCTCGACCTTGTCGAGCACTTCGCAGGTGTTGGCAAGGGCTTCGGGCACGTCGGCGAACACCTCGTTCATTTCGGCCTGCGTCTTAAACCACTCCTGCTTGGAGTAAAGCATACGGTTTGGGTCGTCAAGGTCCTTGTTGGTAGACAAGCAGAGAAGACGGTCGTGAGCCTCGGCGTTCTCCTCGTCGACAAAGTGGCAGTCGTTGGTACATACCAGCTTGACGCCGTATTTGCGTGCGAACTCCATCAGCACCTTGTTGGCCTTCTGCTGCAGGGGGAAAGTTTCGCGGTTGGCGCGGATGCGCGGGTCCTTCACTTCGTGCCGCTGCAACTCGAGGTAATAGTCGTCGCCGAAAACGCGCTTGTACCACTGCAGGGCCTCCTCGGCACCCTCAAGGTCGCCCTTGAGTATCTTGGCAGGCACCTCGCCGGCTATGCACGCCGAGCAGACAATAAGTCCCTCGTGGTACGTCTCGAGGTCGGCGCGGTCGGTACGCGGACGCATGTAGAAGCCGTCTACCCATGCACGGCTGACAAGCTTAATAAGATTCTTGTAGCCCTTGTAGTTCTTTGCCAATACTATAAGGTGGTAACCGCCCTGGTCGCCTTTCTCCTTAACCTTGTCGGCCTTGGTGCGGCGTGCAACGTACATCTCGCATCCGAGTATGGGCTTGAACTCAGGCTTGCCCTGTTCCTTCAATTCGCCGTTCTTCTTCTTGCAGTAGTTGAAGAACTCCTTGATGCCCATCATGTTGCCGTGGTCGGTCACAGCCATGCCGCGCATGCCGTCGGCTATGGCCTTGTCGACAAGCCGCTTGACGCTTGCCTGGCCGTCAAGAATGCTATAATATGTATGTACGTGTAGATGAACGAAATCTTGCATGCTTCCTCTTCAAAGTATTTCACTTGGAGCGTCAAAGTTAAGGCGAAAAAACGAGACTGCCAAAATATTAGTGTGAAAAAATTGTTCCACAGACGGGGAGCCGCCGTCAAAGCGTTGTATGACAAGATGTTCGTAGTTGTTAAGTTTTCTTAACCGCGATAGACTTAACACTTCGTGGATGCCGTCGGCGGCCGGGAACAGTACTGCAAGCGGGAAAAACCGCAAAAATCAGACGCAAACGTAAACCTCTGACACACACGGTGTTACATAATTTGCAAAACAATTAAAGTGAAATATGCCGCAAACATCATCGCAAAAGGTTACCTTTCAGGGTGTAAAAGGCCGCTTTTTGCCATATAATATGCCGCTTTTTGCAAGCGCAAACGGCACGAAACGACACACCTATTCAAGCGAACGGCGTATACGAACGCACAGACAGCAGTCTTTCGCAGCATAAAACGGCTCGCCTGCGGCACGGCATCAGCCTTGGCGGAGTCTATTTCACTGAAAATGATTGTAAAAGTTTCGGAATGCCGAAGGCAAAGGAAACGATGGAAAGTTTTCACAATAAGGCAGTCAGCCACAGCTGCCTATGGCGTCAAACAGCCGTCAGACGACCACATGACGATCAGTATTTGTCGAGTATTTTCTTGATTTTCTCACGGCGTTTCTTTTGCTTTTGCTTCTTAAAGTTCAACGACTCAAAGAAGTCGAAGCCGCCTATCAGGCTATTGTTCCTGGGCAGGTTGTACTTGTCGAACTTTTTGTCCTTCGTACTGAAACCCAACTTCGGCCTGTGGCCGATTATCACAACCTCGTCAAGGCTGCGCCCGTTGGGCAGCATCCAGATGGAGTCGGTCATCTCGCTACGCTCGAGCGTAAGGCTTTCATACCCCTGGCGCACAAGCGTGACGCTGTTGAATGCGCCATCGATGACGAAACGCCCGCGCATGTCGGTCTTGACAACTCCCTTGGGATTGATGTAGACCGCCACGCCGGCCACCTGGCGCCGGGTCTCCATATCTAAGACAACGGCGGAAAACTGGGCTTCACACTCGACGGCGACCAACATCACTAAAAGCAATATGTACAGGAAACGGGCCATACAGAAAATATATGGCACAAATGTAATCAATAATATCCATTATTGGAATAAGTTTAAACATGTTTTCATATTGTTTCAAACAGAGTAACACGAAATGCCCATGTTTACCACGCAAAGCGTAAAAGAATAAGATGAAAAATTTGGGTAATAAATAAAAAAGGAGTAACTTTGCACAAATTTTTGTACGTCAACAATTACTATGGGAAGAAGAATAAGAAAACTCAAGAACGTCAGGCTACACCGCGAAGGCACGGACACGCTGGTCTACGGACTGGTGGCCATCGTCGCCATAGCGATGATACTTTGGGTCTATGTGGACTGCAAAGCATTCTTTTGGGCGTTCATTGTAGTTTTCGGAACGATATACGCGATTGTCGTCAACTTCTTCCGCTGCCCCAAGCGCTACTATGACGGCGACACGGAGAAGATAGTTGTCGCACCGGCCGACGGCAAGGTGGTTGTCATAGAAGAAGTCGAGGAGAACGAATACTTCCATGACAAGCGCCTGATGATAAGCATTTTCATGAGCCTTTTCAACGTACACGCCAACTGGTTCCCGGTAGACGGCAAGGTTAAGTTCGTACACCACCAGAACGGCAATTACCACAAGGCATGGCTGCCGAAGGCCAGCGAGGAAAACGAACACGCCGACATAATGCTCGAAACACCTGAAGGCGCCGAGATACTGTGCCGTCAGATAGCCGGAGCTGTGGCCCGCCGCATCGTAACCTATGCCAAGGCTGAAGAAGACTGCTACATAGACGAACATCTGGGATTCATCAAATTCGGCTCGCGCGTCGACGTTTACCTGCCCCTCGGCACTGAAGTCTGCGTGAAGATGGGACAGAACACGACTGGCGATAAAACCGTAATAGCAAAGCTTAAATAAAGTTTGTACGGCACCAGGACACCACATGGCGGTAACGCCGGCAGGGAAAGACCGGGACAGGCGTGGGACGATGCCGGAACAAAGGATAACACCGTACACCCCGGCAAAAAGGCAACAAGGCTTTGCAACCCGAATCCGAATTAAGCGGACATTGCCAAACATAAAGACCTAACAGCCGCTAACAATGATAAAAAAACACATACCCAACACCATAACATGCTGCAACCTCATATCAGGTTGCGTCGCCACGGCATTTGCTTTCAGCGGACAACTCAACCTTGCACTGCTTTTCATCGTCATAGGAGCCGTTTTCGACTTCTTCGACGGCATGAGCGCACGCCTGCTGAAGGTGTCGTCGCCCATAGGCAAAGAGCTTGACTCGCTGGCCGACGACGTAACGTTCGGCGTGGCTCCGGCTACAATGGTGTTCTTCGAACTCGGCGTGATGGACTATCCCTCATGGCTCGAACCTGCGCGCGGGGTGCTTCCGTTCTTCGCATACGTAATGGCGGCGTTCTCTGCATTGCGCCTCGCCAAGTTCAACCTGGACGAGCGCCAGGCCATGGGATTCATCGGACTGCCCACCCCTGCCAACGCCTTGTTTTGGGGAGCGCTCACCGTCGGCGCGTGCGACTTCATCGAGTCGTCGCCCTACATGGTGTTTGCCGTGATGGCACTTGTCGTGGCAAGCAGCGTGATAATGGTGTCTGAAGTGCCCATGTTCGCACTGAAGTTCAAGCACTGGGGCTGGAAGGGCAACGAGCTTAAATACATTTTCATAATAACCTGCATACCGCTGCTGCTCATTTTCAGGATATCCTCGCTGGCGGTAATCGTGGCATGGTACGTAATTCTTTCCATTTACGAAAACACAAAAAAGAATAAACGATGATAGCTTTCCTGCTCAACTTCATTCTGATAATAATCTTTGTTGCTTTCATCGTGGTATGCGTCGTCGCCTACCGCATATACCGCTCGTTCCATAACATAAAGAAAAAGTTTACGTCGGGCTTCAAGACTAACGCCGACAGGCAGGACAACACATGGCAGAACAGCGGAAGTTCGTCATGGAACAGCGACGAGACGATTATCGACAGACGCTCGCCCGACGAGGCGAACCGCAAGATTTTCTCCAAGAATGAAGGCGAATACGTAGACTTCGAAGAGGAGAAATAACAACCACTGACAATTTACTGACGCCACATGTAATGACGGATGTCTGCATCCGGCAGGCATTTCCCATGCACATATACCAAAAAAGAGGGAAGGACACGCCTCACGGCGCATCCTTCCCGGATAAAAATTGTTGCATTGATTATTTATTAACGACCTTGAACGACTTGACTTTCCGGCCGTTCTTGGCTTTCAGAATATAAACACCCTTTGGCATCGAAGACACGTCGCTGCCGTTTTTCAACAGCTTGCCGTCTACTGAATAAATCTGGTAAACGGTGTAAGCGTCGTCGTCCGAGCTGACATTGGTAATGCCGCTAACCATCGACGAAGCGCAGACATTAATATTACGCGTCATCCTTTCATCGTCGCCCGTGGCCTCGTCGTCATAAGCGGCGACCTTGAACGTTGCGAGCGAGACGGCGTTGTCATCAGCAATAACAGTCAGCACGTTGTCAGTGACGTAGGCATCCCAACCGTCCGGCGTGTCGCTTTCAACAGTAAACCACGGATTCTTGTCATATCCGGCAAAGAGTTTCGCCAGGTCTATGTCGAGTTTTTCGCCAGGTTTCACGATATAGTTAGGCTCCGCAATCCAGTTCAGGTACTGCTCGAGATTCGTGTAACCCATAGGATCCTGCCACTCGTTGTTGTCTGCCACGTCCGGATTTGTACCCTTGGCAGCCACCCACCAGTCAGGCATGCCGTCCTGGTCGGTGTCGTAATCGGCGGCACGTTTCTGCCCTTCAACGGGGAAATAGCCGAATCCCTCGGCATCGGTCTCACGGTCCACAAGTCCTTTCTTGCCCGAAACGCTGCCCACTGTGCTTGTAGTCTTGGTCAAAGTCTCGTTCACCATGCGCACGTCATGCTCGTCGAAGAACGGCTGGTTGGCGCCAACATCAGATAGTACGGACTTGTATGCAAGGCGTGCGGGCTGGATTTCAGCCATCGACTCGTAGAAAGGAGCATCGACAAACACAGGGTCGTACTTCTCCTGACCTTCCGACCAAACCTCTTCATAAGTGTCACCGTACTTGTCAGGAGTCTGCGTTCCGTCAAGTTCCTCGCGTATGTTGCCCGTCACGTAATACTTCTGCGTGCCCTGGGCGGTACCCTCTATCTGTGCGCGCAGCAGCTTCTTCTGCGTTGTCGAAGGTCCCATCTTGTAGTAATTGCCCACAAACTGTCCTTCATGCGTTCCTCCATCAGTCGCACGGCCTTTCCAGTTGTAGCACACGTTGTTGAATATGTCGCTGGCTCCGGCGTACTGTCCGTTGCTCATACCTCCTCCAAGACTCCAGTTGCGGCCTGAGTTGTGGGCGAGCAAGTTATGGTGGTAAGAGCCGGTCTGTCCTCCGATGGTGGCTGCATAGCCGTGGTCTGTTCCGCTGCCATAGTTAGGATGGTCGGCAATACACAACGCTTCTGAAATCAAAGTGCGTTGCAACGTGATGTTCCAGGAGTTCCTTGACGAGAAAGCCTCATCGATAGTCCAGCCAACAGAGCAGTGGTCCATGATTGAATGGTTGTTTCCGGCCATGCCCATACCGTCAAGTCCGCGTGAAGTATCACCATTGTGGTAGCCCAGACGGAGGCGGACAAAACGGGTAATGCCGTCGTTAGCCATGCCGAAAGGCGAACTGCGGAAGAGTATGCCCTTGCCTGGAGCTGTCTGTCCGGCAACGGTTACATACGGGTCGGAGCAGGTAAGGCGGGCTTTAAGGTTGATTGTGCCTTCAACGTCGAACACTATCGTACGCGGTCCGTCCACCTCCCTGATACCGTACCTGAACGTTCCGGGTATCGGATTTTCAGAACCTTCGACGTAATCCTCGAGCGACGTGACGTGGTAAACCACTCCGCCACGGCCGCCTATGGCATACCTGCCGTAACCTTCGGCACCCGGGAAGGCGTCGCGACGCGGACGGAAGGTCCAAGTCTCGCCCTTGTACGTATTGCCGTCGGCGTCAACTTCATCGACACGCCAGTAATAAGTGTTGTGCGTAGTGAGGTTTCCAAGAGTATATTCAGGCTCGGTCAGCTCGCCGACGAATTTCATTCCGTCCTCCGACGTGCCAACATACAGATTATGCTTGACGGCAATCGAAGCCGGCGTCCACGACAAGACGATAGAGCCTTCATCAGCATTGAGGTGCAAATCGGCATTTGCCGGGAACGGGTCGAGTGCCGTAGTCTTCGGGTTAGGCTGGTCGAACACGAGACCGTTTAGATATATTCCAGTAGACAGATATTCAACTCCTGCTTCAGGTTTCGACACGAACGAGATTGTGACATCCTTCCCTTCAGCCACGTCGAACTCAACGTATGCCTGGCCGCAGGCAGACGGTATCTCGGCGTCGTTGGTCATCATGACACCTGTCAAGACAGTCTTACCGTCCACCAAGACGTCTATTGGTGCGGTGGCGCCCTGCTTGTTCCTTACACAGTTCATGTAAGCAAGCATCGAATGGCTGCCTGCAGGCATTCCCTTAAGCACAAGATTGATTGTCGCACTCTCGCTCGTCAGTTCGGGAGTATTACCGTCTCCGTCAGAGCCAAGCACCGCCACGGCGTCACCGACGAGACGTGCCTTGCGGGCGTCGGTCACGAGCGCTTTGTTCCACTGCGGACGCAAAGAACGGTTAGCGATGCCGTCTGGTCCGCAATTTATAATAATATCAAAACTCTCTGTTTCACTAACACTGACTTTCATAGTATCAGCCAGTCCCTGCTTTACAGCCCACGACTGGAAGCCAGGCTCGCATACTTCGCTTGCCTGTCTGCCACTCATGTCGAAATCCACTTTCTGCGCATGCGAAGAAAGGGACAGGGCAAACAGCGACGCGCCAAGGAATAATCTTTTACGCATTGTTTTTTAAGAATTTAAAGGTTAATAAACGATTTGCTTATATAACGAAACAACAAGTCAGGTTGTAACCCTTATAGGCAAAAAAACAAAGACTTTCTATCAAAAATAAAAATGTATACAAACAGTTAACGGCGGCTTAACTGAAAAAGTCAAACCGCCGTTAACTACGTATTATGCTGTCCGTGCTTAGTTATGCACCAGCGTTCCGATGTTTTCTCCGTCCATTACACGCTTAAGGTTGCCTACCACGTCCATGTTGAACACATAGATAGGCAGGTTGTTCTCCTTGCACATTGTCGTTGCGGTAAGGTCCATCACCTTCAGTCCGCGCGTGTAAATCTCGTCGTATGTAATGTCGCTGAACTTCGTTGCGGTCGGGTCTTTCTCCGGGTCGGCTGTGTAGATGCCGTCCACGCGGGTGCCCTTAAGCATGACGTCGGCCTCAATCTCGATGCCGCGCAGCGAGCTTCCGGTGTCGGTAGTGAAGTAAGGCGAGCCCGTGCCTGCGCTGAATATGCAGATATATCCGGCCTCCATTGCCTCGATAGCCTTCCACTTGCTGTAAAATTCGCCGATAGGCTCCATGCGTATGGCCGTCATCACCTTGTTCTTAACGCCAAGTGCGCCAAGCGCCGAACTGAGTGCGAGCGAGTTGATTACCGTTGCGCACATGCCCATCTGGTCGCCCTTAACACGGTCGAAGCCCTTGCCCGTGCCGCTCAGTCCGCGGAATATGTTGCCTCCGCCTATCACAATGCCTATCTGCACACCCATGTCATACACTTCCTTTATCTGGCGTGCATAGTCTGAAAGACGTTCAGGGTCGATGCCGAAATGCTGGTTGCCCATCAGGCTCTCGCCGCTGAGCTTGAGTAAGATACGTTTATACTTTGCCATAATTAATATTTTTGATTTTGAATTAATGTCACTGAACATTCGAATATACTATTGACGCGCGTGCGCACGACGCCGTCCGGGCGGCCGCCGGCAGTCATCCCTTAGCCGGAATTACGGCTTCCACTTCCTTGAACATATACGCGCTGACGCCGCCGTCTTCACGCCTCAGCACAAGGCGGCCGTCAGGCTCTATGCGCTCGATTGCCGCCATGAAGGCGCCGTCCTTGTCACGATAGGCATGGAAGCCCTCGCGGCGGTAAAGGGACTCGGCATACAGGCGGTCTACCTCGTCGTAACGGCCGGCGTTGACCATGCCAAACAGGGTCCTGAAACTATCGAGAAACGAGGCAAGGACTTCACTGCGGTCGACTTCGCGGTCCAAGATGAGACCTAGCGAGACGGGGTTAGGCGCGTCACCGGTAAACTTACGCTGGTTGACGTTGACGCCAGTGCCAAGGATGCACCTGCCTACAAGTCCGCCGGCAACGGTACACTCGGACAGCGTCCCGCTTATCTTCATGTCGTGCCAGTACACGTCGTTGGGCCATTTGACCGTCATGCCGCCGGCGTAACGTGCAAGAGCGTCCCTCACGGCAAGCGCGCCAGCCTCGAGCATCACGAACTGCCGCCTTACGTCGAGACGTTCGGGACGGGTCATCACGCTGAACAAGAGGTTCTTGCCAGGCTCGCTCTCCCACTTGCTTCCGCCCTGTCCGTGGCCTGCCGACTGGTATTCGGCCACTACGACGGTCATCAGTCCGCCCTCCTCGCCGTCGTATCCGTGCAGGTAGCGGTTGGTTGAGTCGGTCTCGCCTATCCTTATAATCTTAATGTCTTCCATCATGCTTGCGTCTACTTTCATTCTCAGGCAGTCCTGCGCGGCTTCACTTCAACGGTTTACGGGATTGAATGCGTCTTCTATGTGGTTAATGCTGAAGTCGCCGTCTCCCGTCCCCGTCACGGCCACTATGTCGAAACGCAGCGGGAACTCTATGCCGTAAAACGCCACATACTTTGCCGCCGCAATGCCCAGGTTGCGCATCTTGCGCTGGTCAACGGCAAGTTCGGGTGCCATAACGTCAGCCGTCTTCCTCGTTTTCACCTCCACGATGACAAGCTGGTCGGCGTCTATCGCCACTATGTCGAGGTCGCGGTGGCCGTCGCGCCAGTTGCGGTGCAGTATGCGGAAGCCGCACCGTTCAAGATATTCGGCTGCCTTCTGCTCGCCCCACCGCCCACGGTCGTTGTGTTCTGCCATTGTCTGATATTAACTTTGCGGCAAGAGCCATGATGCCGGAATACCGCAGACTGACTGTGGGAGGCACATGTCGCCCCGCCTGTACACAGCCCCGCGCCTTGCCGGCTGCCTCTTCCTTTTCTGCAAAAATACAACTTTTCCACAACATCCACGTCCGGAGAAGCTGAAATTTGGTACTTTTGCACGACAATAAAAGCAATAACGGTAAATATGGAAGACAACCAACTGAAAAAAGACGAGCAATACATGCGCAAGGCTCTGGCCGAAGCCGAGGCGGCACGGCAGGCGGGCGAGATACCGATAGGCGCGGTCATAGTGTGCAAGGACAGGATAATATCACGCGCGCACAACCTTACCGAGACGCTCTGCGACTGTACGGCGCACGCCGAGATGCAGGCCATAACATCGGCTACCAACTGCCTCGGCGGCAAATACCTTGCCGACTGCACGCTGTATGTGACAGTTGAGCCGTGCGTGATGTGTGCCGGCGCCATAGGCTGGGCGCAGATAAGGCGCGTGGTTTACGGCGCTCCCGACGCCAAACGGGGCTTCACCGTCTACGCCCCCAAGGCCCTGCACAGCAAAGCCACGGTTACGGCAGGAGTGCTTGAGGACGAATGCCGGCAGCTGATGCTGGACTTCTTCAAGGACAAGCGCTGACCCGCGGCAGCGTAACCAGCCGCCATGCGCAGGCGGCATCGCCGCGCACGGCGTTGACACATTGCCGGTATGGCGGCCTGCATCATTGCATAATGACAAACCGGAAATGTCCGTACTTTTGGCCGAAATAGAAAAACATGCATGCCGCCTGAAGCCTAAAATGAGGTAAAAAGCGGCCCTATCGGGTGCGAATTGACGTCTTTCGGTTTCACACACATGCCATTCGAAACATAAATGGCCGTGTTTGCCAACCTAATCAGCCGTGTTTTGCAGCGCAATATGCCGTCTTTCGCAATGTAAAAGGCCACGTTTTGCAGCACGAACAGCCGTAACGGATGCACACTCCGACCGCTATACAGCGTATCACACTGGCTGTCATACACTTACGTTTGCACGCAAAAAGCGGCGGAAAATCAGCCCGGAGCCTTTTAAATCCGCAGCGACGGCCTTGCAGAAGCGTCAGGCAAATCGCTTTTGTAAGCAAAAAGACAGATTGGGATACATAATGTCAAGCAGTAAAAAAACATCAGCCCATACAATATTTTACGTGCAGGCGTGTTATTAAAAATAAAATACTAAAATAAATCTATCACTAAAAAAACATTACCATGAAACAAAACCAATCGGGCAACAAGGCTTACTTGTTTTCCATTGTACTCGTAGCCATACTGGGCGGACTGCTCTTCGGCTACGACACCGCCGTGATTTCAGGCGCCGAGAAAGGCCTGCAGGCCTTCTTCATAGGCGCGCAAGACTTCACCTACACCGACGGCTGGCACGGCTTCACGTGTGCCAGCGCACTGATAGGCTGCATCATCGGCAGCGCCGTATCCGGCTACCTGGCAACCAACTGGGGCCGTAAGAGGTCGCTCGTGTTCGCAGGCGTCATGTTCTTCATCTCCGCCTTGGGGTCCATGGAGCCTGAATTCCTCTTCTTCGAACACGGCGTGCCGGGCTATTCGCTGCTCATCGCCTTCAACATCTACCGCGTCATAGGCGGCGTGGGCGTAGGCCTGGCCTCCGCCATCTGCCCCATGTACATAGCCGAGGTGGCTCCGTCCGGCATACGCGGCACCCTCGTGTCGTGGAACCAGTTTGCCATCATCTTCGGCCAGCTGGTGGTATATATGGTAAACTTCCTCATCCTGGGCGACCACACCAACCCCGTCATCGAGTCGATAGGCCAGGGCGTCAACGCCGTAGCCCCCGGCAGCGACCCTTGGACAATATCAACGGGCTGGCGCTACATGTTCGGCAGCGAGGCAATACCCGCCGGCCTGTTCGCCATACTGATATGCTTCGTGCCCGAGACGCCGCGCTATCTCGTAATGGCCGGATGCGACGGCAAGGCCCTCGGCGTGTTGCAGAAAATCAACGGCGCGGCAGAGGGACAGAAGATTCTCAATGAGATAAAGAACACCATTACCGAAAAGACCGAACGCGTATTCACATACGGCGTGCTGGTAATCTTTGTCGGCATCATGCTTAGCGTGTTCCAGCAGGCCGTAGGCATCAACGCCGTACTCTATTATGCGCCGCGCATCTTCGGCGACATGGGCATGGAAAACCCGATGATGCAGACAATCATAATGGGCGTGGTAAACATTCTGTTCACGCTCGTCGCCATATTCACCGTCGAGAAATGGGGACGCAAGCCGTTGCTCGTCACCGGCTCGATAGGCATGGCCGTAGGAGCGTTCGGCGTTGCGCTTACATTCGGCAACATGCAGTTTGCCATGGTTACGATGATTAGCATTATGGTTTACAGCGCGTCGTTCATGATGTCGTGGGGACCGATATGCTGGGTGCTCATATCAGAAATATTCCCTAACACCATCCGCGGCGGCGCCGTGGCCATTGCCGTTGCCTTCCAATGGATTTTCAACTGGATTGTAAGCGCCTCGTTCGTGCCCATGTTCAACATGCAGACCGCCTCCGACCCACACTTCGGCCACTGGTTCACCTACGGACTATACGGCGCCATCTGCGTGCTTGCCGCCATCTTCGTTTGGAGAATGGTGCCCGAGACCAAAGGCAAGACGCTTGAGGACATGACGAAACTCTGGAAAAAATAAAATACCAAGACACTGTCTCAAAACAGGAGATTAAGCCGGACTAACTTACAGAGTTATCATTACCAACATGAAAAGAATTCCCTGCTTTTATCCTGTCATAGGAAAAAGCAGGGAATTCTTCCTGTTTGTAAAATCGACAGTCTCGAACTTCATGTTGAGACTGTCGATTTTGTGATTGCATACGCAATAATTTAATGCTTAATTTCAATTTTAAAACTCTTGCTAACTCCCTTTGCGTTTACGTTGAGAATATAAAGTCCGGGTGCGACATCAGATACATTCATGACATTGCTCATTTCATAAGCGTTCATTTGCTTTATGCAACTACCCTGCAAGCTATACAGGCTTATCCGTGTCTTGATATTGTCAAACGGGAGGTCGATGTGCAAGTCCGTAGCAACAGGATTCGGATATATAGGTATTTGTGGTTTAAGAAGCTTTACCAGAAACCCCCCTCTCTGAGTAATATCAAAGCGGTTATCAATCGTTAGTTTCTAACTTTAACAACAGTTTCGCCAATCTTAACGACATAGATGCCACGTCCGGCAAGACTTACAACAGGACTCTGTTTTCCTGAATTATCAGAGTAAACAAGTGTTCCATCAACAGTGTATACTGCAACATTAGCTTTTGCAGGATTTGTTATGAAGAGTACTCCGTTATTAACAACCGCTCCGGCTGCTTCATTAAGAGTTGTACCTTCAATGCCGGTACATGTGTAGTTGTCTGTTACCTTTTCAAGACTTGAATATGCACTTTCCTTATACTCTGCTCCTCCGTAAGGATCGCTGCCGCTTCTTGACTTAACGGCATTCACCTTATGATAAATCGGAGAATTGACAACCTGAGCTGGAACAGACACTTCAATTGACGTGCCCTCAACCCAATGGCCAAAGAAGAATGGCTCCATGAGCTCTTCGCCCTTCTTGTAATTCTGGGTTATCTTCAGGTCATCAACATACAGGTTGCCCGGAGCACTTACGGCATAGATACCTATCGTTGAGCGTTTTGTGCCTTTTGTAAGAGTCACGTCAAAGGTATTCCACTCAGTAGAAACACCTTCCGGATATACAAGTTCGCTCTGAACGTAGTCGCCCTTTTCCTCGTCATAGTTGAATAGTGCAACGGCGCATCGTGTCTGGGTCGGTACCGGGGTGCCATCCTCCTTAAACAGGTCGGCAATCTCGCCACAAAGCCTTACGCTCAGGTTCACCTTGCCGTTGTCTTTAGAAAGGTCAAGCTCAGGAGATATAAGACCTGCATCACCTTGACCATTCATGTACTGCCATCCGTCAAAGCAATAGTAATCTGTGTAAGGCATACAGTTGGTGCCTCTCCATCCGGCCTGAACGAATTCTTTTATATAAAGTTCTCCATATGTTTGGTAAGATGGATTATCAATTGTAAGCCCTGTAAGGTTTCCGTCAGCATCTTTCACACCGTCAAAGTTCTCGTTGGTAACCACAAATTCTCCGTCAGTGTCTGCCTTTCTCACGTTGTATGCCCAGTAATTGTATCTCTCGGCAGAAGCAACTTCGCTCCAAGTCGCAGTATATTTGTCGTCTACGACTTCACTTGCCTTATTAAGAACGGGAGCAGCAAGGTCAAATACCTCTACAGGCAAAGTCTCGATACTTATTTTGTCGCCCTTAACGGCACGCAGTGTGTAATAATACGTCTTGCCCGATTCGATTCCGGTTACATTATATGATGTGCCTTCTGCTTTTTGGTCTACCAACAGGTCAACGACTTTGCCGTCGGCATCAAGCGAATAAACGTTAATCAGATAATATTCGGCACCGTCTACAGCTTCCCAGTTGGCCGTGAAGCCTTCGTTGGTGTAATTTGAATGAGCCAAAGTGACAGGTGTGTCAATATACTGGTCAATCTGATAAACCTTTATGTCATCAATGAAAATCTGTACCGCCGGATACTGCACTAAATTAAACATGGTGCTTGCGCCTGTTCCCTTGAACATCACTTCGTAAGTTTTCCATTCCGGTGTGATTTCGGGCAGATATACCGGTTCCATGATATCCCAACCGGTTGGACTCATGTTATATGTCTCTGACGCCTCAACCATCAACTGGGTTGTAGTACCGGTCTTTGTGCGTGCCCTGAATTGAATCACAGCTATACGGCAATGGTCTGACAAGTCAATAAGCGGTGTGTTCAACTGGGCTCCTTCTTCATTGTCCGCATCAAGGAACAAGCATCCGCCGGCAGGATAAGCATAATGTGCGCCCCAATTGGGAAGAGTTGTGTATTCCGGTTTCACATTCCACCACCATATTCCATCAGGATGATTGTAATTGATATCTGTATCGAAGTCAGGTGCGTCTATCGAGCCGGTTGACATCTTTGAGAAGTCTTCATGCATTTTCACAACTTCCGTTCCGTATTTATTTTGAGTTTCTCCCGCTTTAAGAACGCGCGCCTTGCCAACCTGACTTATCTTGCGAACATTGTTGACTGTGAATGTACCGTCCTGTTTCTGCAATGTCGTAACAGCATTTTGACCGCGTGACACCAAACCATGAGTCGTTTTTGGCTTCATTGAACCGAATGTTAACGCATTCTGTCCGAAAGCAGAAGTCGACATACCCGCAACAAGGGCAAAAAGAATAATTCTGTTCATAATTAATAAAATATTACTGGTTAATATTATTATATAATATGTTTCCCAAAATGAGGCGTTACGCCTCATTAATAAATGAAAAACAATAAAGTCCTTTGAAGCCTTTCTTTTGGCTCCAAAGGATTTAGAGGGATTTATTTCGCAACGCGAATTTTTGTGGTATAAACCTTACCGTCACGAGCTACTACCTTAACTACGTATACGCCCTGAACGAGAGATGCGTTAACTGCATCTACATTAGCGGCTACCTTAGTATCAAGCATTACGCGACCTGTGAGGTCATAAACTGATACTGATACTGCATCTACACCGTTAAAGTTAATCTTACCATCGCTGTAGCTTATACCAGCATCACCGATAACGAGTTCTGTGATACCTGTTGTCTCAAGGTCTTTAACTGCAAGGTAAAGAACAGGGAGATCGGCTAAGACAGTACATCCTGAACTAGTTGCATCACCAACAGGCTCTGACTCGCCCGGAGTTTCATAACGCAATGTGCGATACGGTTTGTTCGAACTTGTGTTATATGTTTGGAATATTGCAGGGAATTCCTCACTGCTGTCACCTTTCTTGAATACAGTTAACATAAGGTTCTTGGTAGGATCGAATTCAAATGGTGTTTGTAAATCAAATACCATCATGTTGCCTGCACCGCTAAGTATGCTCTGCTTGCCTTCATAAACCTTTGTCTGCTCTGCAACCGGAGTCCATTCCCAGTCTTGAGCTTCATCATCAAAGCCTTCCTTTGTAGTCGTTGTAAGGTAGATAACAACATCAAAGTTATCAACAGCCGCATTGGTATCATACTTGAATGCCATACGATGTATCTTCGGTTTGCCTGCGAGCTTCATTTCGCTTGCGTGATAGATGCACTGAGAGTAACTGCCGTATTCCACGAATGACATTGGCACACGTGTATTAACACCTTCGTCACCGTTTGTAACTGTGTAGTTGATAGGTATTGTACCTTCTGCCGCAATTGAAACAAGCATAGGCTCCGTTGTGTTGTTAAGATCGTTCTGATCGCCCTGCAGTACAACGTTTGCCGCAAATTCAACATCACCTTCAACGTCAGGAGTTACACTTACCTTAACGTCTGTTTCTTTCTGTGATTCGAGAGCCTCGTTAACTTCTGTTTCACCGATAACAACTTTATCTGCTCCATCAAGACGAACAACCTGTACTTTGTAAGAATTTACAGCCTTACCGCCTTCGTTCTTAACCTTTACAGTATAATCACTTGCCGCACCCTTTGCAGGATTCAAAGTTCCTTCCAAAGACATTGCTGCGAGATCATTGTCAAATACTTCCTCAACAGAAGCTCCTGTTACAACGATAACATCATAAACAGGAGAGTCGAAGAAGCGGTATGCTACGTTATAATCTCCGTCCTTTTCAGGTGTGAAGAATGCTTCAAATGGTAATGTTTCATAATAATTGAAGTGCTGGAAGTTATCCCATTTCTTCAATTCTATATTCTGAGCCTCAGCTGTTGTACCTGCTCCTGCCGTGATGCTGAATGTCTGGAATCTTTCAGGATCATAGTCTGTCGCACTGTAGTGGAAATAAACATTAAACTTAACCTTATATGTAGTTCCACCCTTCATGCTTATAGCCGGTGAAATAACATAATCGTTGCTTCCGAATTCCGATGCATACATCATCAAACCATAAGGTTCCATGTAGTCGCGATAATCAAACTTGGTTCCGTCCTGGTTGGCATCAACAACTGTCCATTGATCAGCTTCTGCCTTGTTTACGAATTCTGTAGAATAAGGTGTCTTGTAAGAAGAACCTGCCATTACCTGAGGGCTGGTTGTAGCTACGCCCTCGCCATCAGAAGTTACAGCTGTAATCAAATAATAATACAACTCGATGTTACCCAACTCATTATCTGTAAGTTCAGTTTCAGTTACACCTGTAGCAACTTTCTTCTTGTCAGGATAACGTACTACGTTGTATGTGATATTGTTCTGGTCAAACCAACCATCGTTCTTACCAAACTTAGGCTTTTCCCACTTAAGTGTAAGTGAAGTGTTGCTGTTCTTTGTAAGTGTAACATTTTCTACCATACCCGGAACGTCACGACCGGTGAAAGCTCTCCAGCTTTCCATTACACCCTTCTCGCCTTTAACGCGGCAAGGTATCACATAGTAAACATGTACGCCCTGTGTTGCAGTAGCATCTGTCCATGTTGTCTCTTTACCAACTTCAATATTTTCAGTAATTGTTGCAACAAGATTTGCGTCCTCTGTACCATCACGGTAAACGAGAACTTCAGCAAGTTCAGTAAGTGCTGTCTTATCAAATGCTGTTGAAGGGTTAGTCCACTTCAAAGTAACAACACCGTTATCATCAAATGTAGAAGTAAGTTTTTCTACACGATTAGCAGCTCCTGTTGCATCAGGTTTTGTTCCGGGGATATACAAACCGGCAGCGATATCTCTAAATCCTACACGACCAGCTTTTTCCATAACACCTGTTTTCGTGTCCACTTTGCACAAATACTGGTAGCCATCCGTATTGGCAGCAAGAATCCACAAATCGCCTGTTACAGGATCAAAATAGATTGAATTCTGCCAATACATCTTGAAGTTTGAACCATCTAATTTCAAAGCGACTTCAGATTTTTCAGCATAGTTGTTTTCCGGGTCAAGAACTACAAGGCGTGAACCGTTAATGTTGCCGTCCTTATCACCATTCCAACGTACAGCCCAAAGTGTTCCGAAAGCATCGTATGCTATTGAGAAATAATACTGTTCAAGAGCTTGAACAACAGTAAATTCTCCGGTTTCAGGATTTACCACACCAAAGTTTGAAGTAACATTCGTTGCATCGCGGTTACGAGCCATACCCATCAGTTCTCCGGTTTTCGGATTGGTTGACATACCTTCCATGAAGTCAAATTGATCCTCCTGTTCAGACATGTCGTGCTTAACGGTGTATGTTCCTTTTTCAAGGTCAACACTAACGAAGCCCTTAACGTGGTTAACATAAGTATACATCATATATGTATAACCAAGGTATTCGCCATTATGCCATGTAGCACCCGGCAACATGTGCCAAAGTCGGAATTCATCTTCTTCTCTTGATTTGATAATACCTGTCTTATTCAATTCATAAGGCTTGCTCGAGTAGAAATAAACGAACCCCGGGTCATTATTATAGTCGGTCATTGTAACCGCCCACATTTTAAGACCCAACTCCTTATCCTCGTTCAAATTTTGAGGAGCAGCCATGGCAGCAGGTTTTACAGCCTTTTTTGCCGGCAACATTCCGGGGAACCGATTGGTCTTAAAGCTGTTACCTTTTCCTTCTGCAAAAGCTAAAGAGACACATAAGAGCATGCATCCCAAAACTAAAGAAATCTTCTTCATAATAAACAAAAGATTTAAGTTAATAACTAATTTTTATGATCGCAGAGTATCCTTGTTGGCGGAGAAAGCCTTTTAAGGCTTCTCCACCAAAGCAAATCTATTTAATTATTATCTTTTTGGCCTCAGAGCCCTGCTTCTTAACATATACTCCGGCTTTGAGAGATTCTTTTGAAACTTTCATACCTTCAAGAGTATAATATTCAACAGGAGCATTTGCGTTGTCACCGGTAACAGGAGTATTGATTCCGGTTCCTTCCGGAAGAACAACTCTGAAGTTTCCATGACAGTTTGCCCAATACCATGTGTCCTCTCTGTCCGGTACATCTCTGAAGTTTATACACAAAGCATTAATCGGGAATGTTATTTGTCCGTTACGCAGAACACCGTAAATGTCCATTGTTTCAAGGTCTTCTTTTGTATATCTTCCTTCTTCCACATATCTTTCAGCGTTGCACCAAAGTATCATATGTCCAACATTGAACATGAGACCACATCCATCTTCCATCTTCTTCAACACTACGCGATCAGGATCTGAAGCGTCGATAACCATGTAATAACGACGGCTTGTGTCGTAATTTTGCGGTGTAGAATATATATAGTCTAATCCGTAAGGGTCAACCAAGCGGAACAATCCCGGGGTAGACGTGCTCTCTTGTGTTTTAACCGGAGTGGTTTCAACGTCTATACCCATATCAACACCCCCGACATCAGCAAGAAAACCGTCTGTATATTGTGATATACCTATATCTTTCCAGTCAACCTGAAGATAAGAAAGTTCGTTTGTCAAATAAACATCGTGCTTAACTTCGCCATTGCTATAAATTACAGCTACAAATGTATAGATACCGTCTTTCTCGTACGGGAAGAGGCAGTCGCCATTAGCTGTAACTTCTTGTGAAGCTACCTTACCGCTTACGATATCTTCTGCCATCTGCGCTTTATAATCACCCTCAAACATTGCGACCTTCAGTTTCTCGACATCCTTAGCCAAAGTATAGTTTACAGAAACATAAACCTTACCCTCTTTCTCTACCTTACCATTTATTACTTGCTCAACATCGAGCTCGGGTGCTCCGGGAAGTTTTACACGGAACATTCCGCTGGCGTTAGCTATTCTATAAGTGGTAACACCCATAGTTGTTTCATTTGCCAACAACGCGCCTTTCGGGAAAGTAATTACTTTGTCTCTCATTTTACCGCAAACGCCTTCATCTACAGCCTGCTGGAATTTACCATTCTCATAATAGTCGCCGGCGACAGAGTTGATTGAAATAACACCACCACCCATATCCATGCCGGTCTCATATCTGCGGAAGAATACCTGATCCGGATTTGTTGCATCGATAACCATATATTCTTCGGTGCTTTCAGAATCTAAGTTCTGATATGGATAATTCGCATATGGTTTAACCAAGCGATACAAGCCCGGAGTCTTGGTGTTTTCTTCTACATCAACCTCAAACTCATAATTGTCAACAACATAGAGAGCGGTAATAATATCATCGCGATACAATCCCTTACCCATTGCTTTCCATTCGCCTTCAGCGGCTTTTGCCACTTTCTGCTTGTTGGTAGCAACATATTCATCGCCAACTGACGGATTCTTTACCGGTCGGTTTTGCGCTACAGCGGTATGGCACAAAAACAGAGCCATAACAGCCATCATTCCATTAAGTAAAAACTTTTTCATATTTTATATTTTATTTAAACCGGAATGACATACAGTTTATTTCAAAACTTTTTTACCGTTTACGATGTAGATACCTTTCTTAAGAAGTTTCATATCGTTACCAACGTATCTTCCGTCAATGCTGTAAATGCGACCATCGTTAATCTTGTTGCTATCCGAAGTTATGTTGTCGATGCCTGTTGAAGATGGGTCTTGAACGAAGCATACTTTATCAAGGAAGAAGCGCTTTGTGGCAGCCAACTCAAGTTTCACTGCACCTGTGCCCGTAACCTTTATTTCAAATACATTCCAGTTACCCTCCTTCATTGTGAAAGCTGTTCCTGAGAGTTCTGCTTCACCTTCAGCTACAGAGATTGTTAAATCGTTACCATCGCCTGTGTAAGGAGCAGCCTTGAACATAAGAGTGCATTCGCCGTTGAGCTCTAATGCCGGTGTCGTTACCTTTCCAGCCTTAACAACGCTACCAAACATAGCACATCTGTCTGCACCTGCACTTTCATCAGACTGCCAGCCTTCCATATCTGTATAGAAATAGCCTTTACCTACAGCCGAACCTGAAAGTGTTCCATCGTTACCACCTGCACCGTTACATTTGTCGAATGATTCATAGAAAGCATATGTTTCCGGAAGGTCGTAATCAAATTCATTTTTATTATTGTTCTCAAATACAAACGACATTGTGCCGTCGGCATTTTGCTTTATCTCAGTTACCGGTTTGTTCATAAAGAATGTTCCGTCTGTGTTACTGTTATAAAGTTTTGCTGCAGGAGATGATGTGTTTGTCAAGCTATTGTTACCATTGTAAGGATATACATGACCGGCAGGAGCATTTACATCATTGTTAGCAAAGAAGGGTGCGCATCTCTCATGAGGATTCGGATAGCCTGCATAGGCCTGTGCATCGGGACTGTTTGGATAATTGTTGTCAAAAATGCGTTTGTCATAATCAACATGAGTTATCAACAATCCTGCACCCGGCAGAGCTGCATCCCAGCTTTGCGGCTGACGATTTTCCAAAAGGAAATATTCGTTTTTATTGTTATCATTATATATAATGTATGCCTCGGGATTATCTACTATCGGCTTGAGAGCATCAACAGTAGTGTTGTTTTTCAATTCGGTAGGGTTAAGCCAGCCTACTGACATACGCTCATATGCTGTATATCCTGCCGGACAGAAAGAGTCGTCATTATAACTTCCCGCACACATCAAGTCCCATTCGCCTGTACCATAAGCTCCACCGTAAACAAAGTGAGTTTGTATGTCATAAAAGTCGGGCAAACCGAGACAGTGAGAGAACTCATGACACACGGTTCCTATACCGTCAATTTTCTCGGTCGTACCAAGTTCGCAGCTGCACGCATAAGTGTCAACTCTTACACCATCGAGAGTAAGGCTTTTGCCTGTTGAATGATAGATGCTTGACTTGTGAGGCCATACAGTATCGGCATCTCTGTAAGAAGCTTCGCCGTGTCCAGCATAAATCACAAACACCTGCTCAACATCTTTGTTCCCGTCCCAGTCGTATTGGCTGAAATCTATTTGGTCGTCAACGAGTTCACAGGCCTCTGTTATCATTTTACCGGGGTATTTGTCATTACCCGTGTAAGGGTCGTTCTGTCCGTAATACTTATAGCTGTACTTCAGGGTTACCGGACCTACCACGTCAAAGTCGAACACCATCTGTCCGTAGCTCTGTGACAGGAAGTAATCTTTCACACTACCCTTGAAACCATACTCCTGATGGCTGAAGCCTATTTCGTTTATAATGCGCTTGTATAAATCGAGCGTATGTGCCGGCTTGAATTTTGTGTCCTTAAACTGGGCAAGAATTATAAGGCCTTTTTTCTTACCTGTATAAGATATACGCTGATTGCCGGCAGCATTCGCTTTTTTCATTTCGCTGCTTGCCTTATGTGCGGCTTTTCTGACTTCTCCGGCTTTCTTGATTATCTTCTGCATGTCAGAAAGTTCGTAAACGCCGGTTTCCTGGGTTTCAACGTAAACTTTACCATCGGCTGCACGCCAAAATTTGCCATACTCGTCTCCGCACAGCTCAACCCTAACCTCTGTACCGTCTGCAAGTTTAACGGTTTTCCACAAACCTCGCTTAGCCGGAACAGCCAGTACGCACACCGAAATAAGCGCGAACAAAAATGTCAAGTAAGTTTTTTTCATAGTATGATATCACTTTTAATTAATTATTCCTTATTTACTGCTACATTAAAAATTTTTTGCAAAGAAAGAAAAAAAATGAAACAAAATCATTTTTTTCGTATTAAAAAATCAAAAAAACATGGAATAATATTTTTTAATATTTTTGTATTACATAGGGATAGTCGTTTAATTCTTTCAATCTGAGTTAATCGGCAGACTTTCCCTTATTTTTCCGATCATACTCATCGTTTTTTATATCATCGGCTCTGTTTTTAGGGCCGATTTTTTCATTTTCAGTCACGTCTGGAGCTACCACTCCCGTAAAGTCGTGTTCCATGCGTGGAACATCAGGCTGCAAGAGCTACTTGGACTGACTCTCGTCTTGCAAGGTTTACCACATTTGCTGTGTGGATACCGAAGAAGATCAGCATGATCTCTGTCGATTTTATCCTTGCAGCAATCTTTCGCAGACCATAATGCTCCTTCTGAGTTCCAAAAGAGCCTTCCATTGCTGTAGCTCGAACGCGTGCAAGTTCTCGTTTAGTAGCGTTCTTAACTTCATTCTTTCCAGTTCGTCCTTTCTGAGTGAATGAGGTTTCAATACCATTCTCCTTGCAGAAAGTTCTGTTGTCATTACCCGAGTAACCCTGGTCACCACCTATTTTCTTCACCGGCACTCATGTCAACTTCTCTGACAGGGACACGCAATGCTTCAGTCTTGTTCCTTCATTGAATGCATTGAATGATAGCTTCTCAATAAACGAGATTCCATCAATCAATATATTGTTGCACTTCGCTCCAAACTCAACCGTCTTGGTCTCCTTGCCTCTGACTATCGGTCTGATGTAAGGCTTGCTGACACTTACGATACGGTTCGGGATGCTCTCACGGGAGTCACCACTCTTGAAGTGGTTCTTCTGCTGACGATATACCCTTGTGACAGTCTCAAGCATATCCAACTGCTTGGCATTCAACAGCTCTTCATCCGGATGGACGCGCATCTGTCTGCGGATTTCTCCCAGTATCTTGTCCAGCAATGCAAGCAGTCGCATTATCATCTTTCTGCAATGTATCAGCAAGGGTAAAGAACATAAGAAATACGAATTTGGCAATAAGGTATCCATAATACGTTCTGTTACAGGCATTATTCTAGGTGCTATGTCCTTCCGCAATGAATATGACGGTCATACCATCGAGTCTTCCTTAGAACAGGTAGAACGGTTAACCGGGCGAAAAATCAAACTGTTGGCAGGTGACAGAGGATACAGAGGCAAAAAGGAAATTAACGGGACAAAGATTATGATTCCCGACGTACCTAAGAAATCAGACAGCCGATATCAGAGGTTGAAAAAACACATGCTTTGCTGCAAGCGCGCAGGTATAGAACCGACAATAGGTCACTTAAAGTCGGATTATCGTTTGGGCCGCAACTTTTATAAGGGTGTGGTAGGAGATGCTGTGAACGTACTTCTCTCGGCAGCAGCATATAACTTCAGAAGAGCGATGAAAGCTCTTTTGGGCATGCTTCAAAAAATATGCGAGATACTGTACTTGAACAATATCTCGCAAAAATGGGCTTTTTAAGGGCCGACTATATAAAAGAAAACTGCGCCTCAAGCTGCCAACAATGCAGCTCAAGGCGCAGTTATTATGAATGAATAGGTTAGTTACGACAACACATTAATGTTTCACCTGGAACTTCATAGTCTTACGCTTACTTCCGGCCTGAACCTCCAATACATAGATACCATTCTTAACCGAAGATAAGTCGATCACATTACTTGTATCCGCTACCTTGCGGGTGTAAACCTTGCAGCCCGTAAGATCATACAGATTAACACAGGCGTTGCCGTCACTAAGCATATCAATATGAAGTTCGTCTGTTGCGGGGTTAGGATATACGGTAACGTCAGCTATACCTGTACCCTGCTCACGATCCTCAAGCCACTGCTTAAGATCAAGCATATAACCGAATACATTCAGGCCTTCCATACCATAACCTATCACAAAGCGTCCGTTAGGCGACATGTCGTAAGCCGAACACAACGTACCGGTATACTCTGCACCAAGCACATTTCTTGCAAAGTCATTGATATCCATGATACCGTCTTCCTTTGTCCATATCCAGCCGCTCTCGCCTGTGCCATACCAGCCAATAGCGATATCACCTTCATTATTAATGTCAGACACAGTTCCGCCGACACCATTGTCTGTAAGCTCTACAATACCGGTTTCTATACTATAAATATACGGATTCTTTATCAGAGAAAGCTCTCCACCTTTACCTCCCAGCCATTTACCGTCTGAAGATACACTTCTCAGCTCAAGGGCTAGATTCTGCATCAGGTTATTATTATCATTAAAATCCAAGTCCTCCTCTGATACACCTTCATGACTATATATAAATTCCTGAGTATACCCGTCTGCTCCTTTGCGCCATACAGAAGCATACCAAGGTCCAAAAAAGTCCTGCCATCCGACAACGACACTTCCGTCATAACTTGCACCATTAGCGCGGGTTGCCTTGCCTTCAACACGTGTTCCAAGGTCAACAGGCACACCAGTTTCTGTACTCCATACCGTAGCATGACTACGGAATCCTCCATCAGACTCTTTCCACGGCGCCAAACCTACTACATATTTACCATCTCCAGAAATATCATACGCTGAACCGAAAGAAATATCTCTCATATAACCCGTACTCTTCAGCGGTGTCCATTCTTGTGTTTCCATGTCATAAAGAGAGGATATTGCGCCATTCTTTGTTTCTGCCACAGGCTTGCGCATAAGGCATCCGTCAGTACCTCCTACCATTAAGGCTGTAGATGTTTGATTAATAGCATAAATGTCTGAACTTACTCCTAGATCTTCTCCTTCATTCACCCAGGTCTCTCCATAGTCTTCTGAAGAATAGATTTGGCCATCGGCTCCTGCCACAACAAGTTTCTCTCCATCAAAAGCTACGGTATACCACTTATAATCTCCGCTTCCGTCGTCTACGCGCCTACGTTCCCAATAAGAGCTTCCGTCTGTACAAATATAGACATTGCCATTACCACACACTGCTGCAAGTTTTCCCTCACCTGAAACGGCTATTTTGGTAAACTTGGCATTACTTCCACCATAATAGATACTTTCCCAAGTCTTGCCGTTGTCTGTAGACTTATATACACTACCGGCATTCGTTGCCATATAGAAATTTGCACCGTCATTGACTATGCTCGTTGGCATACCTGTGAGGCCTTTGACACCTTCTGTTACATCCGTAAACGAAATATCCGTAGTAGAAACGCTCTCACCATTATCGCATTGCCATACTCCTGCCGTTCCGTCTTCATACTCAACGGCAATAACTCCGCAATAAGGTGCCGCATCAATAAAGTTGATAGCATGATAACTCTTCACGTTTTTAGTAAGGCCTTCAGGACGCGGATCTACTTCATTCAACCACTGGTTGCCCAGGTTGCCCAGATAGAACAATCCGTTATCACCACCCAAGAGAATACTTCCTCTATAAAATACAGAGAAAGTATTTATTGCTCCCTGCTTCAGACCGTTCTGTATACAATTATTATCGTATATCTTCCAAACCTCACCTTCGTTAACGGTACGCAACACAACGCTGTTACCTGTCTCTGTGTCAACACCCACAGCAACACCATAGAACAAAACGTCCGGAGTAGTAAGATACATATCTTTTATTTGAACCGTAGGCATATCAATAGTTTTAGTCCATCCCTTACGTACTAATACATCTGCAAGAGTCACAGCAGAAATAATCTTTCCGTCATCTGAAAAGCGGCCATGTCCTCCAATACCATCACCTGGTCCCATACCGCCAATAAGCTCAAGATCTTCAGCACTCTGGTTTGGTCCTTTCTCAACTGCTCTCCACAGATAATAAGGAGTATTTTGGTCCGGAAAACCAACGGCAACACCGTCATTGTTAACACCCGTTAGGTTCATTTGTGTGTTCACCTTATAAATTGTCTGACCGACAACTGGTACACAACATGCAGAAAGAGCTGCTGCAAGCGTAACAATAGTAATACTTTTTTTCATAATATGAATATTTAGTTAAACATACGAATCTGTGCGTAAAATTACAAATCTAAGCAATAACTTTATACTTTTTTGGTAGGACAATGTGGTGGACAGCAACGTTAAAAGCATTTAACATTATTATAACATTCTGATTTACAATGTAATAAGAAATAGGATGAATAGCCTAAAACAAAATATGTAATTATGTAATATTCAAAAAGTGTAAAGACTTTCTCTATTTGCATATTTATATACTTTTTTCATTTTCAATTGTTTTATACTCCCACACCATCCATAGAAGGCTTTCTAAGTTGTACCGCACAAGGCAATAAGTAATAAATGTTTTTTCATAAGCATAAATTTAAAATGAATTATTTTTTCGGTTCCAAATTTAGTATATTGAAGCAAATTCTGTTTAATTTTAATATGGACAAAGACGTGGACATGTTTGTTAAAAAATGTTTTATGTCTGATAATAAAAGAGTTATAAAAACATTTTAATGTATCATTATTAATTAGTATCTTTGCATACTGACTTTAAAATATATACAAAAGACAAAAAATAAATGTATCGAAAAATAAAAATACTTATATATATACTGTTGTCAATAATTATTGTCAGTTGCAAAACTGATGATAATAAAGGTAGCGAACTTTTTAAAAGTGGTCTAGAAGAGATGCTTAACAACAATTTACCCTCAGCCTATCATTTGCTTAAGCGTGCCGTTGTTGCGTATCAGGAAGAAGCTGACAGCATTGGATGCTTTCAGGCTAAATCCCATCTGGGACTCGTATGTGCATCAATAGGCAAACCCCAAGAGGGCTATAATATGCTGAAATCAACTCCTTATTACCACATAAAGGAAAAAGGTAATTATAGCTCTCAATATTATTACAGGCTGAAAGCCTATTATGCATTCACTCTTGACAATGACTATAAGTCTGCCGCGGCATACATAGACAGCCTGCTTGTAATAGATAAGACAGACTTCCCTGACAATAAGGACTGGCTAAGGATGGACATGGCCAACTTATCCGAAATGTATTTTATGACCGGACAGACAGACAAGGCATGGAGTATAATAAGGGAACTTGAAAGCACGGCCAAGGACGGTGATGTGTATCTGTCGCAGACGTATTACATGCACGCAAGACTGCTTATGCACCAAGGCAGTATTGACAGTGCGGCTGTATATGCAAATAAAAGCCTTTACTATTCAAAACAGTTTAATGCTCCGGACAATGCACTTAATGCAATGCGGATAATAATGTGCCGTGACAGCATTAAAGGCGACATGAACGCTTACATTAAACACAGAAACACGTACGACAGCCTCAATGAAGTTAACCACAGTGGAGAAATAAACTACAAGATTGCCGTCATACAAGAACAGCACAAATATGAAATGCTGCTTAAAGAATCTGAAAGGAAACATGCAACAAAAATGTTATGGATGAATGTGGCTGCTATCGGAGCGGCCGCACTATGCATAATAATCATACTTTTATACAAGCAAAGCAGACTTAAGCTGAAAACGGAAACGGCAGAGCGTGAAAGGCTTGATACGGAAGTTGAGTACAAGAGGCTTGAAAATGAACTTTTGGAACTTAAGATGGAAAAGACCAGGGCTGAACTTGAAAAGACCAAAGGCCAGAATGCTGAAGCTATAAGAAAAATAGCAGCGGCAAATGAAAGAAAAAACCACGGCACAAGACTACAACTGCTGGAGGCAACGCTTGAAACTGAACATGCTGAATTCATAAAACAGCTTGAAGCCAATTATCCGCAACTTACCCGGAACGACATTCTTATTCTGGGACTGATGAGAATGAAGCTTACTTCACAAGAGATTGCAGCTACTTTGGGCATATCTGCCGAAAGCCTGACAAAGGCACGTTACAGACTTAGAAAGAAAATGTCAATAAGCAGCATGGAGGAGCTTACTAATATAGCAAACAACAACTCGATAAAGTCTTGATCATACCCTCCAACAAGGCAAATCATAATTTTCAATTAACCAAAACCGAACCTGGTTTTCCACTATCAATTCTAATTTATTCCTCAGTCTTTCAGCGCACTGAACCCGTTGATTGCTATCGGCACGGCTAGCAGGAACGAGAGGAAGTCGGCGCATGCCTGGCACATCTCTACGCCCTGAAGGCCAAGGAAATGGGGCAGGATGATAATCAATGGAATGAAGAACAGGCCGTTGCGCGATGCTGCAAGGATGTTGGCCTGCCACGGTTTGCGTATGGTCTGCATCATCATGTTGGTGTACATAACTACCGCGCCGAGCGGCAGCGTTACCAACTGCCAGCGCAGGGCCACACGGCCAACGGCGATAACGGCTGGGTCGTGGCGGAACACGGCTATGATGTCGGCAGAGAAAAGGAAGCCCAACAATACGCAGACAAGAAGAAAGGCCGTGCCCTGCTTTACTATGAACCAGTATCCCTCGCGCACCCTGGCGTAAAGGTGTGCGCCGTAACAAAAGCCGCACATCGGCTGAAAGCCCTGGCCGAGGCCTATCACGGCGGCGAAAATCACAAACGTTACACGGCCTACGATGGACATGCCAGCAATGGCGGCGTCGCCGAACCGTCCGGCAGCCACGTTAAGCAGCGCAACGCCTATACTCGCCATGCCCTGGCGGGTGAACGAGGGCGTGCCGCCGGCAAGTATCTCACTGAACATCGAAGCCTTCGGCGTGAAGTTGCTCAAGTGTATGCGTATGGAACCGCCCTTGTGCGTCATCAGCAGCAGTACGAACATGCTGCACGCCTCGCCTACGAATGTGGAAATACCCGCGCCCGTTATGCCCATGTCAAAAACGAATATAAGAATCGGCGCAAGCACGACGTTGATTATGGCACCGGTAAGTATTCCGAACATAGCGTATGCCGCGTTGCCCTGGAAACGCATCTGGTTGTTAAGACACAACGCACCACACATGAACGGCATGGCCATGAAGATGAAGGCAAGGTAACGGTTGGCGTAAGGCAGTATGGTCGGCGTAGACCCGAGAAGCAAGGCTATGGGCTCAAGCAGGAGCAGGCCTACCAAACAGCCTACAACGCCTGTAATAATAGCACTGAAAAAGCCCGTGGAGGCCATACGCGAGGCATTGTCGTGGCGCTGGGCCCCAAGTTCGCGCGATATGTAGTTGCCCGACCCCTGGCCGAAGGTGAACCCTACGGCCTGTATTATCGACATTATGGGGAATGCTATGCCCACGGCGGCCGTGGCCTGCGTGCTAATACGACCAACGTAAAACGTTGTAACGATGTTGTAGACACTCGTTACAAGCATGCTTATTATTGTCGGCACCGCCATGGTATATATGACTTTGTGAACCGGCGCGGATGTCAAGAATGTAAAGTTGTCCCTGTTGTGCATATCCGTTTGTTTTAGTTTCCGCCCTGTCAGACCGCCGTCCGGAATGCGATATTTCCGGTTAACCGTTGTAAAAACTCATGCAAAGGTAATAAAATCAAGACTAACGGCAAAAAACGTCTTCGTTTTTTAAGAATAAGAAACATATCGCCACACGGTCGTCAAGACACCGGCAACAGGAATGAATGCCCCGCATCCGGGCATAAAGAGTACTGTAACGGGCGTAAGCCGGTTACAGTACAGGAAGCACGCCACCCTTGATTTTTGGCAATGCAGTAACTTACTGACAATCAATAAATTAACAATCATACGGCAAAAGGCCGTGTTTTGCGTTGCAAAAGGTGGCAAACCACAAGGCAAAAGGTTACCTTTTACAAGCCGGAAGGCGGCATACTTGAAAACCATAAAATATGATACGCGACGGCCGACAGCATTCGCCGCACGCATACTGCACATGAAATACACGGAAATAAACAAGCTTGACTGACAAAAAAAGACCGGAATGCCACGTAAACAAGGGCATTCCGGTTTTCATTTCTTATGGCGGTTGGCACGCTGCTCGCGGTATTTGGCCTTCTGGCGGGCCGAGCCGCTGCCGTGCGCTCCCGTGATATACTGCTTCTTCTTGGCTTTGGTCTTTACTTTGCCACTGCCGTTGTCGTCTTTCTTCTTAGCCGGACGGAACACTATGCCGCCGCCTGCTATTATGTCGTCAATGTCTGCCATTTTTATTATAATGTAAAGGATGAATAAATAAAAAGGTAAAAACATTGGGGGAAAGGGCAAGAAAGCAAGGGTGCAACCTATGGACAAGACTTCACGCCCTTGCTCTTTTACCCTCTCGCCTTAATATCAATGGTGGAACAGCCTTACGCCGGTGAAGGCCATTGCTATGCCATACTTGTCGCAAGTCTCGATTACATTGTCGTCACGAACCGAGCCGCCGGCCTGTGCTATGTACTCGACACCGCTCTTGTGGGCGCGCTCTATGTTGTCGCCGAACGGGAAGAAGGCGTCGCTGCCGAGGCATACGCCTGTGTTCTTGGCTATCCATGCCTTCTTCTCCTCCATGGTGAGCACCTCAGGCTTCTCCTTGAAGAACTTCTGCCATGTGCCCTCTGCCAGCACGTCGTCGTGCTCCTCGCTGATGTAAACGTCGATTGTGTTGTCGCGGTCGGCACGGCGTATGCCGTCAACGAAAGGCAGGTTCATCACCTTCGGGTGCTGGCGCAGCCACCAGATGTCGGCCTTGTTGCCTGCCAGGCGCGTGCAGTGGATGCGGCTCTGCTGGCCGGCACCGATACCGATAGCCTGTCCGTCCTTAACGTAACATACAGAGTTGCTCTGTGTATATTTAAGAGTAATCAGACTGATGATAAGGTCGCGGCGGGCTTCGTCAGTGAATGTCTTGTTCTTTGTAGGTATATTCTCGAACAATGCGGGGTCGTCAAGACGCACTTCGTTGCGTCCCTGTTCGAAGGTTATGCCGAAAACCTGCTTGTGCTCGACAGGTGCCGGAGTATAGTCGGGGTCTATCTTGATGACGTTGTATGTGCCCTTGCGCTTAACCTTCAATATTTCGAGTGCCTCGGGGGTGTAGCCCGGAGCTATGACACCGTCGCTGACCTCGCGCTTGAGCAGGGTGGCAGTAGCCTCGTCGCATACGTCGCTCAGGGCAACGAAGTCTCCGTAGCTGCTCATGCGGTCGGCTCCGCGGGCGCGGGCGTAGGCGCATGCGAGCGGCGATAGCTCTATCTTAACGTCGTCGACAAAGTAAATCTTCTTCAGTGTGTCGCTGAGCGGCAGACCTACTGCGGCTCCTGCGGGCGAAACATGCTTGAAGCTGGCTGCGGCGGGCAGGCCTGTGGCGGCCTTAAGCTCGCGCACGAGCTGCCAACTGTTGAGCGCGTCGAGGAAGTTGATGTATCCAGGACGGCCGTTGAGCACTTCTATGGGCAGTTCGCCTTCGTCCATGTAAATGCGCGAAGGCTTCTGGTTCGGATTGCATCCGTACTTTAATGCTAATTCTTTCATCGTCTCTAGTATTACTATTCTGCGTGCAAAATTACAGCAAATTCGGCTTAATTCAAAATAAAAGCGCGGGAAACAGCCGTTTGCATGCGTCAATCGTCACCGTCGGCAGCATCCTTCCTCCGTCGGCGGCGTCGGCCATGCTCCGCCTTACGTAATAATACAGCAGGCCCACCAGCAGCCCTGCGCCGATGCCGGCTCCGCGATTGTCCCACCCCGCACTAACCGCCAAGCCGAATATCAGGCCGCAAAACATGCAGACCGTTAACGACGGGCGGCCTATCTTCTTGTCTTCTTCCTGTTCCATTGTTTCATTTCATATTATGGTTAACCGTGTAGACGTACGTAAAAAACGCTGTAATACAAGCACATGCGCGTTTCCGACTGCAACAGCATGCCGAGGCCGTGCGCTTTGCGGCCTCGGCATACGGCGCGTGAGGCACGGTCATGCCTCGCCGCCGTCGTTGTCTTTTTTCTTAAAAAAGCTCGGAGCAAGCAGTCCGATGCCCATGCCGAGACACATCCACACGGGCAAGTTGTCGAATATTATGCCGAAGACCACGCCCAAGCTGAGGCCGATAATCATACTGCCGCCGGCTTCTTTCTGCTTTTTACCAGGCTTGTTGTCTTTTTCCATGATGCTGTTTGTATTGATGTTGCCGTACAAAGATAGCGTAAAAACCGCTAACCGCCAAACCGTCGAACGTCTTTTTTCCCGATGGCATGCAGCAGACGTGTAACACATTGATATTCAAGCGGTTTGTAAAAGGCCACCTTTTAGGCCGCAAAAGGTTACCTTTTAGGCTGTGAAAAGTTACCTTTCGCAACGTAAAAGGTAAGCTGTCAGGCAGCGGCCGGTTTCCATCCGCCCTGCGCGACGAGGCTAAGTAGTTAAATAATGTAAGACTTTTTTCTTAAAGAATGTAAAGAGGCGTTGTTGAAGTTAATTTTCAACCATTTTACCGTAAAATGCAATATAACAGCAAGTAAGGCCTTGGCAGCGCACACTATGGCACGCTTTTTGCTAATCGCAAAAGATGTAAACATTCTTTGATAGCTTGCCTATTTTTATTAACTTCGCAAGCGAAAAAAATCAACTTACCCTTTCATACTAAATTACTGAACCATAGAGACATGAAGAGCCTAAAGATATTTGCCGTAGCGATGATGTTGCTGACAGTGGGAATGCCCGCATCGGCCGACAACGACAACGACGGCAAAAAGCAGGAACAGGAACAATACAAGGAAATAGATAATTTCGACTTTTTATACGACAACGAGGCTTACGACGAGAACCTGGAGTATTCCGAGATAGACAACATGCTCGAGGAAGCCTTCTCGCACCTCGGCGCACGCTACCGCAGGGGACAGTCGGGACCCAACGCTTTCGACTGCTCTGGATTCACAAGCTACGTATTCAAGAACCTGGGCATAGACCTTAACCGCTCGTCGCGCTCGCAGTACACGCAAGGCGACCCCGTGGACAAGGACGAGCTGCGCACGGGCGACCTGGTGTTCTTCACCGGCTCAAACGCCAGAGGCCCGATAGGCCACGTGGGAATAGTAGTAGACGTAGACCCGATAAGCGGCAGCTTCAACTTCATACACGCCAGCATAAAGGGCGTCAAGGTAAGCAACTCTAACGAGAAATACTATTCGCGCAGGTACGTCGGAGCACGCCGCGTGATGGAGTAAACGCCATTAAGAATTAAGAAAAAGAATGCAAGAAGAATGAATTTAGTGGTTTCATCTTGATGTTTTTCTTGCCTTTCGGATCTTAATTCTTATTTTACGGTACATTACTGTCCCGTAAAAGTGGATAAATAGTTCTTTGAAATTATTGAAATATAGTCAATTACACGGTTTTTTGAAATGAAACGGACTTGATTTTGCAACTTTGCAGTCTAATACAAATGGCTGCTATGTT
>OHEP01000126.1_pt1 | contig 56367 bp, 39 predicted proteins | sample 1567271 | NCBI WGS metagenome assembly OHEP01 (sample SAMEA3879577, study PRJEB24766) | human gut metagenome | biome: human-associated habitat; feature: feces | place: USA | collected 1985/1987
TTCGCTACCTTAGGACCGTTATAGTTACGGCCGCCGTTTACCGGGGCTTCAATTCGGAGCTTGCACTCCTCCTCTTAACCTTCCGGCACCGGGCAGGTGTCAGCCCCTATACTTCATCTTTCGATTTGGCAGAGACCTGTGTTTTTGCTAAACAGTCGCCTGGGCCTATTCTCTGCGGCTCTTTCGAGCACTCCTTATTCCGAAGTTACGGAGTCAATTTGCCGAGTTCCTTAACTACCCTTCTCCCGCTGGCCTTAGAATTCTCTTCCTGTCCACCTGTGTCGGTTTGCGGTACGGGCGTCTACTTCTATACACAAAGCTTTTCTCGCCATACGCTACATTTACTTCCCTACTCTAATTTCAGTCCCTTGCGCCCGGGTCAACCATCGCCCGGGTTAAACGCTTTGTATGTGTCCCCTTGTTTAAATTGTAGACGGTAACGGAATATCAACCGTTTGTGCATCGGCTACGCCTTTCGGCCTGACCTTAGCTCCCGACTTACTTGGAGCGGACGAACCTTCCTCCAAAAACCTTAGACTTTCGGCCATTAAGATTCTCACTTAATTCTCGCTACTTATTCCGGCATTCTCACTTCTGTACAGTCCACCGCCGCTTTCGCTACGACTTCACTCCGTACAGAACGCTCTCCTACCATACCTTGCGGTATCCTAAGCTTCGGTGTATAGTTTAGCCCCGTTAAATTTTCGGCGCAGAATCACTCGACCAGTGAGCTATTACGCACTCTTTTAATGAGTGGCTGCTTCTAAGCCAACATCCTGGTTGTCTATGCAATTCCACATCCTTTTCCACTTAACTATACTTTGGGACCTTAGCTGTAGGTCTGGGCTGTTTCCCTTTTGACAATGAAACTTATCTCCCACTGTCTGACTCCTGGAAAACGATTATCTGGCATTCTTAGTTTGATAAGGTTCAGTAACCTCTCGGCCCCTAGCCAATTCAGTGCTTTACCTCCAGTAATCTATTCCAAGGCTAGCCCTAAAGCTATTTCGGAGAGAACCAGCTATCTCCGGGTTCGATTGGAATTTCTCCGCTACCCACACCTCATCCGCTACCATTTCAACGGGAGTCGGTTCGGCCCTCCATGAAGTTTTACCTGCACTTCAGCCTGGACATGGGTAGGTCACCCGGTTTCGGGTCGAATACAACTGACTTCATGCGCCCTCTTCAGACTCGCTCTCGCTACGGCTTCACACCTTAAGTGCTTAACCTTGCCAGTTACATTCACTCGCCGGACCATTCTACAAAAGGTACCCGATCGTTCGTTGATGAACTTTCGGTGCTTGTAAACACAAGGTTTCAGGTTCTCTTTCACTCCCCTTCCGGGGTGCTTTTCACCTTTCCTTCACAGTACTTCTTCTCTATCGGTCACCGAGTAGTATTTAGGCTTGGAGGATGGTCCCCCCGTATTCCCACCGGGTTTCACGTGTCCGGCGGTACTCTGGATACAGTCTGATGTCTTAACTTTTCGCCTACTGGATTTTCACCATCTTTGATTGCCCTTCCCATGACATTCGGCTAAATTTCGACAATTCATTATACTGTCCGAACCCCTAACATATTACTACATTAGGTTTGGCCTCTTCCGCGTTCGCTCGCCACTACTTACGGAATCTCAGTTGATTTCTCTTCCTCGCCCTACTTAGATGTTTCAGTTCAGGCGGTTCCCCTCATATACCTATGTATTCAGTATATGATGATTAGACTTTCCTCTAATCGGATTGCTCCATTCGGAAATCTACGGATATAACGCTCACTTACAGCTCCCCGTAGCTTATCGCAGTTAGTCACGTCCTTCTTCGGCTCTCGGTGCCAAGGCATTCCCCTTGTGCTCTTTGTAGCTTGACCATATGAGATATCTTTTGGTTCTTCTTTGTAATGTAAATTACTCTTTTTTTTCGCAGTTTAATAAGCCATTAGTTTTTAACTAATCTTTTATTACCCTTTAAGCTAATTGTAGTATTTATTACCTTCGTTTAACGCTTTCTCTTATTTGAGTTTGTCAAGTTTCATTCTCTTCGCTATTCTTTAAATAACTCCCACTCGTCTAATCTGTTGCAATCACTAATGTGATTTTACAGCTTAGTCCTCGTCAGTCGTTATTTAAAGGCTACGAGATTCAACTCTTCTTGTTAAAACCTGTCAATAATTACTTTTCTCGCTTTATCTGCTATACTTTATTCAGTTTTCAAGGTACTTTCTTTGAGTACTTTCGTACTCTTGGTGGGCTTAAGTGGACTCGAACCACCGACCTCACGCTTATCAGGCGTGCGCTCTAACCGGCTGAGCTATAAGCCCATATTTCCGGCTTTCCGGTTATTCCCTCAAGCCTTTGGTGGAGATAAGCGGGATCGAACCGCTGACCCCCTGCTTGCAAAGCAGGTGCTCTCCCAGCTGAGCTATACCCCCGTATATCTCGGGCAGGACCCTGAAAATTAAACAACGATTAAATAAATTTTTCCGTAACTGACCTTGGATGTTATATCAGCTTGTTTCATCTGATAAGTTCTCCATAGAAAGGAGGTGATCCAGCCGCACCTTCCGATACGGCTACCTTGTTACGACTTCACCCCAGTCGCCAATCCTACCTTCGGCAGCGTCCTCCTTGCGGTTAGACTACTGACTTCGGGTATTACCGGCTCCCATGGTGTGACGGGCGGTGTGTACAAGGCCCGGGAACGTATTCACCGCAGCATGCTGATCTGCGATTACTAGCAATTCCATCTTCATACAGGCGGGTTGCAGCCTGCAATCTGAACTGAGAACATTTTTAGGGGTTTGCTCCACATCACTGTATTGCTTCCCTCTGTTAATGTCCATTGTAGTACGTGTGTAGCCCAGGTCATAAGGGGCATGATGATTTGACGTCGTCCCCACCTTCCTCCGTTTTGTCAACGGCAGTCCTATTAGAGTGCTCTTGCGTAGCAACTAATAGCAAGGGTTGCGCTCGTTGCGGGACTTAACCCAACATCTCACGACACGAGCTGACGACAACCATGCACCACCTGTCTCTACTTTCCCCGAAGGGCACCTAACATATCTCTATCTCGTTAGTAGGATGTCAAGACCTGGTAAGGTTCTTCGCGTTGCTTCGAATTAAACCACATACTCCACTGCTTGTGCGGGCCCCCGTCAATTCCTTTGAGTTTCAACCTTGCGGCCGTACTCCCCAGGTGGATTACTTATTGTGTTAACTCCGGCACGGAAGGGGTCAGACCCCCCACACCTAGTAATCATCGTTTACAGCGTGGACTACCAGGGTATCTAATCCTGTTTGCTACCCACGCTTTCGTGCCTCAGCGTCAGTTAAAGCCCAGCAGGCCGCCTTCGCCACTGGTGTTCCTCCCCATCTCTACGCATTTCACCGCTACACGGGGAATTCCGCCTGCCTCTACTTCACTCAAGCTCTGCAGTTTCAAATGCAGGCTATGGGTTGAGCCCATAGATTTCACATCTGACTTGCAAAGCCGCCTACGCACCCTTTACACCCAGTAAATCCGGACAACGCTTGCTCCCTACGTATTACCGCGGCTGCTGGCACGTAGTTAGCCGGAGCTTATTCATTAAGTACCGTCACTTTATTCGTCCTTAATAAAAGAAGTTTACAATCCGAAGACCTTCATCCTTCACGCGGCGTTGCTGCGTCAGGGTTTCCCCCATTGCGCAATATCCCCCACTGCTGCCTCCCGTAGGAGTCTGGGCCGTGTCTCAGTCCCAATGTGGCCGATCAACCTCTCAGTCCGGCTACTGATCGTCGACTTGGTGGGCCGTTACCTCACCAACTATCTAATCAGACGCGAGCCCATCTTTCAGCGGATTGCTCCTTTGATTGCCAGCCGATGCCGGCCGGCAATATTATGCGGTATTAGCAGTCGTTTCCAACTGTTGTCCCCCTCTGAAAGGCAGGTTGCTCACGTGTTACTCACCCGTCCGCCGCTGATCATGAGAGCAAGCTCTCAATCTCCGCTCGACTTGCATGTGTTAGGCGTGCCGCCAGCGTTCGTCCTGAGCCAGGATCAAACTCTTTAAAGTTTGTATCAAAACGCTCTTTCGAGCATTCTAATCTTGGTTCAGATAAACGCTAACGTTAATTTAATTAACGCAATCTGTGTTTATCCAGAATTTACTCATCTCTCAACCTCGACATTTCTGTCAAGGAATCGACAAGGTAATGTTAATTCGTTCTGTATTGTTCAATTTTCAAGGAGCTTTTCTTAACTTTGTCTTTCTGATCTCTCAGACGGCTTTGTTATTATATCACATCTTTTCGAGTTTGTCAAGAGGTTTTTTAAACTTTTTTCAAAGTTTTTTCAAACTATCTTGGTTCTTTCAAAAGAAGCGACTTCCTTTTCGAAAGCTTTTATATTATATCACATTGTCTCTCGTTTGTCAAGAGGTTTTCAAAACTTTTTTCAAAGTTTTTTGTGACCTTTTCGCTTTCGCTGTGCCCTCATCTCGAGTGCTTATCTATTATATCACCTTCACCGGCAAAAGTCAACATTTTTTTGAAAAGTTTTTTTCATTCGTTACTTATGTCCTATATATTTAACTCTTTTTCAACAATACACAGCAACATGCACTGTTGCACGCCCTTTTTTACACTCTTTTACTTACTTTACTCGCGCTTTTTCACAAACAACTAATTCTTTTTTATATATTTTTACACAAATTCTCGTAAACCTATAGCCTTTTTACCCGCTTTATGTTATAGTAATATTGTATTTCTTTATATATTGAGGTATTATCATGAAACATAAGATTATAATGTCCGCAGCGCTTATTATTTCAATGACCGGTATGACCGGCTGCTTTTTTTTCCCTGCCGAGGAAGAACTCCTCGAACCGCCGACCGTTGCGATCGAGGACATAGCCTACTCCACCTACACAGCCAAGCAAAAAACAATAGAGGACAAGACCGTTGCGACCGGCTACGTATTCTGTAAATCTCAGTATAACGCCAGCTTCCCTGAAAGCGGCGGAACTCTGAAGACGATCTATGTAACCGCCGGGCAGCATGTTGAAGAGGGTGACCTTCTTGCCGAGCTTGACGTAGGCGACCTTGACTATTTGTATAAGCAGCAGCTGCTGATCGTCCAGAAGGCTCAGATTGCCTACAACTCGTCCGGAACGGCAGACGCACGCCTGACCCTCGAAATGGAGCAGAACACCCTGACCGAGTACGAGCGCCAGCTCAACAACTCCCGCATATACGCGGGAATGACCGGTGAAGTCTGCTTCGTGCAGGATATGGACCCCGGAACGACAGTGACCGCATATAAGACTATAATAAAGATAGTTGACCCTTCGCAGCTCTGTATACAGTATAGTTCTTCCAATATGAAAAGCTTCCCGCTGGGCGAAGAGGTCACCATAACGGTAGACGGCGAAGATTACTCCGGCTGCGTTTCCAAAACTCCCACCGATGTAAAGGAAGGACTTTACGACGACTTCCCCGCCGTGATGAAGGATACTTCGTCGATATACTGTGAATTCACAGATGGAACGCCCTCATTCCTGACCGTAGGACAGACCGCGGATATAACCGCAGTGTTCGCGCGTCATGAGAACGCTGTAGTAATATCCAAGACCCTGGTAAAAACCGACGGCGACCGCACCTATGTAACCATACTCGACGAAAACGACACCAAGAAAGAAGTCGACGTAACTGTAGGAATAACCAACGCCACCGAAGCCGAGATACTCACCGGGCTGAACGCAGGCGACCGAGTTGTAGTACGCTGACGGAGGTACGCTGTGTTAACACTATTATTCAGAAAAATGCGAAGCACCCGCTGGATGGTGCTGTGCCTGTTCATCGGATTTCTGCTTGCGGCAGGAATGATGAGCACCGTGCCCATTTACATGGACTCATCTCTCCAGCGCATACTTATAAAGGACATGCAGGCGTACCAGCAGGAGACCGGCGAGTATCCCGGCGAATATGTCGTAACGAAATCGGTGCCGATAAAGGCGGATAACGCCCAGCGCCGCTCTGCGGTCCAGGAAATGACGGAACTTGTAGACGACCGCACTTCCAGGATAGACATGCCACAGGCAAATAAAAAGATCATCATCTATGATGATTACATGTACCTCACCACAGGCAAGACCGCCCGCGTCAAGGTCATAGGAATGACCGGACTTGAGGATCACGTAACCTTCATAGAGGGCGGAATGTACGCTCCTGGTCAGCAGCCCGACGGAACATTCCAGGTCATATGCAACGAGGAGTGCCTCAAGACCCTGGGAATATCCTGCGGCGGAACATACGAGATACAGAATAGTTTCTACACCTCCGCCGAGCCGCTGTACGTAACGGTATCCGGAGTATTCCGGCAGTCGAGCGAAAACGACAGCTACTGGTCAGAAACGATGGAGCCGTATCTCAACGCATTTCTCATCGACTATGACACTTTCCTAGGCGATTACCTCGACACCGGCGTAACAACGCTGGGCTCTGCGGATATCCGATACTCCTTCGATTATCAGAAGATGGACCTGAACGACCTCAGTTCCATAACCAAGACCATAGACGAGGATTTCACCATATACCCCGCGAACGACCTCCGCTTTTCAATGGGAATAAACGATATCCTGTCGGAATACGCGGTGCGCGCCGCAAACCTGAAATCCATGCTCTGGATACTCCAGATACCGACGATAGTAATGCTTGCATTCTACCTGTTCATGGTATCCCAGCTAAACGTTGAGCAGGAGAAGAACGAAATAGCGGTATTCAAGAGCCGCGGAGCCTCCTCCGGGCAGATATTCGCAATATACGCGATGGAAGCAGGCGTGCTCGGACTTGTGACGTTCATCGCCGCTCCGTTCATAGGAATGCTCCTGTGCAGCTTCCTGGGCGTATCAAACGGATTCCTAGAATTCGTGAACCGCACCGGGCTTTCCGTGAAGCTCAGCCTTGACGCGTTCATCTATGCGCTGCTTGCCGTGGTGATATTCTTCATCACCACCATGCTCCCGATAATCCCCGCCTCCAAGCTCTCTATAGTAAAGTACAAGCAGAGCAAGGCGCGGGTAGTAAAAATGTCCCTGTGGGAAAAGCTCTGTATCGACGTGATACTGCTCGTCGGCTCACTGGTGTGGTACTTCTTCACGGCGCGGAGCATAAAGCGCCTTTTCGCAGACGGCACCTATGTCTCCGACGGCACGATAAACCCGCTGTATTTTGTTTTCTCGACAATGTTCATCATGGGCGCGGGGCTTCTCTTTATAAGAGTTTACCCCTACGTTCTCCGGCTTGTCTATTATATAGGAAAACGTTTCTGGACAGTCCCGCAATACATCGCGATAACCTCCGTAGCACGCTCACAGGGCGGCAGGGAGCGCTTCCTCATGCTGTTCCTGTCCGTGACCTTCGCGCTTGGAATATTCTCAGCGAATACAGCCCGGGCGATAAACAACAGCAAATCCGACCGCATCTACTACTCCAACGGAGCCGACGTAGTGATAGACGCCTACTGGCGGCTTGAAAACGTCGAGGACGAGACCAGCTATGTTGAAATAGACATGGACGACTTCCAGAATCTCTCCGGCGTTGAGACCGCCACAAGAGTGCTCCGCACCGACGTTCGCGCGACATACAACGGTCAGCGCTCCGACGTAGACCCCACCCTTATGGCGATAGAGCCGGGCAAATTTTCACAGACCGCATGGTTCAGAAGCGACCTGCTTCCTGTTCACTGGTGGAACTACTGCTCCGCCCTTGTGGACTACAAGGCGGGCGTGCTTGCGTCCAGGGGCTGGGAGGAAAAGGGCGTGCAGCTCGGCGACACGATATCGGTAAAACTGAGCGGAAACGACTCAATAGACCTGACAGTGCTTGCATTCGTAGATTACTGGCCGGGGCTTGACCCCACCGAGCAGGTGGAAGTAAACTCGAGCACCAGCGAAACCACGGCCAAGGACTTCCTGATATGCAATTACAACTATATCCGTAAGCTGACCGAGCTTCAGCCCTACCAGATATGGCTGAAACTCCAGGACGGCGCGACAAGCGAGCAGCTCTACGCCGACATATCGGCAAAGAACCTGAAGATACAGCGTATCCAGGACAGCAGCCAGATGCTCATTGAAGAAAAGACCGACCCGGCGCTCCAGGGAATGAACGGCGCGCTGACCCTCGGCTTTGTCGTAATAATGCTGATGACGGTCATAGGCTTCCTGATATACTGGATAATCTCCATACGCTCCAGAACATTGCAGTTCGGCGTATTGCGTGCGATGGGCGTTACGTTCCGCGAAGTCATCTCAACGCTGGGCTGGGAGCAGCTTCTTGTGAGCCTGGTGTCGATCGCGATGGGATTTGTAATAGGCGGCATTGCAAGCGACATGTTTGTACCGATGTTCCGCACGATGTACGACGCAGCCGACCAGGTACCGCCGTTCCGCGTGCAGGGAGATCCCGGCGACTATATAAAGATGTACGTGATAATAGCGATAATGCTGATAGGCGGCTTTGCAGTGCTTGGCGGCATAATACGCAAAATAAACATCAACAAGGCGCTGAAACTAGGCGAGGATTGACAATACAAGCGGCATCGTTCAGGTTCAGCTTAAGACCGTCGAGAAACCATAATTCAGCGACCAGGGTTCCATTTTATCGGGCGACAAGGGCGAAACCTCCGTGCGAAGCACGGCAACTCTGCACGTAGGCGCGAAACCAAAACAACTAAATGGGTGTGGGGGAAAGTAAGAGTTTTCCCCCACTCGTCATATATAAAATTTTCAACCAGTCAGACTTTTTTGCGCATGTTTTTATATATTTTCCGAAAAACTCCTTGATTTCAGGAAGAGTTTTTGGTATAATTGTACATGAAGCAATGTAAACGCATGGCCGTTTACCGGAGAAATCTGAAAGGAACAGTACCAATGTTATCAAAAATCGGAATCAGACCCGTCATTGACGGAAGACAGTTCGGAATACGCGAAAGCCTTGAAGTCCAGACCATGAACATGGCAAAGGCGGCGGCGGAGCTCATCAGCAGTAAAGTACGCCACGCAAGCGGCGAACCCATGGAGTGCGTCATCGCGGACACCACCATCGGAGGAATCGCAGAAAGCGCAGCCTGCGCCGACAAATTCGCCACTGAAAACATCGTGGCGACCCTCACGGTAACACCCTGCTGGTGCTACGTCACCCAGGTAATCGACGAGAATCCGAACACCATCAAGGCAGTGTGGGGCTTCAACGGGACCGAGCGCCCCGGCGCGGTTTTCCTCGCAGCGGCGAACTCCGCATACGCGCAGATCGGCATGCCCTGCTTCTCCATCTACGGGCACGACGTAAAGGACGCCGACGATACTGTTATACCCTCCGACGTTGAAGAAAAGATACTGCGGTTTGCACGCTGTGCAGCGGCTGTCGGCGACATGAAGAACAAGAGCTACGTTAATATCGGTTCACAGGCTATGGGTATTGCCGGAGCCTACTGCAACGAGGAATTCTTCCGCGATTACCTCGGTATACACCCCGAGTGGGTCGACATGACCGAGATAATCCGCCGCGAAAAGCTGGGGATATACGATGAAGCCGAGTACAAGAAGGCGCTCGCCTGGATAAAGGAGAAATGCCCCGAGGGCGTAGACATCAACCCCACCCCGGGCATGACCTACATGCGCCCGGTACTCTCCGCAAAGGAAAAGGAGGAGAACTGGGAGTTCATCGCGAAGATGACCTGCATAATCCGCGATATCCTCAAGGGCAACCCGAAGCTCGCAGAAATGGGCTGGCTTGAGGAATCCAAGGGCAGGAACGCCGTACTGGGCGGATTCCAGGGTCAAAGAATGTGGACGGACTTCATGCCCAATGCTGATTTCACAGAAGCTATACTTAACACCACCTTCGACTGGAACGGCGCACGCGAGCCTATCCCCTTCGCAACGGAAAACGACACGCTCAACGGAACTACCCTGATGTTCCTGCACCTGCTGACCGGACGCGCAGCGGTATTCGCAGACGTGCGCACATACTGGTCTCCTGATTCCGTGAAGCGCGTGACCGGCTGGACTCCAAACGGCAAAGCGGCAAACGGATTTATCCACCTGATAAACTCCGGCGCGGCAGCACTGGACGGAACCGGCGCAGTAAAGGACGAGAACGGCGAGAGCGTAATGAAGCCCTGGTGGGACATGACCGAAAAGGACATCGACGCATGCCTGAATGCAACGACCTGGCCCTGCGCAAACCTCGGATACTTCCGCGGCGGCGGATTCTCCTCCAGCTACTCCACACAGGGAGTTATGCCCTGCACCTTCGCCCGCGTGAATTACGTAAAGCACCTAGGTCCGACAATACAGATAATCGAAGGCTACACAGTGGAGCTCCCCGAGGACGTAAACAAGACCCTCCTCGGCAGAACGGACCCGACATGGCCTTCCACATGGTTCGCCCCCATCACGGTTCCCGATAAGGTAGCCGTTTCCGACGTTTACAACGTCATGGCAAACTGGGGCGCAAATCACGGCTGCTTCGTATACGGCCACATCGGCGAAGATCTCGTCACCCTGGCAAGCATGCTGAGGATACCGGTATCCCTGCATAACCTCTCTGACGACCGCCTGTTCCGCCCGCACGCATGGAGCGCATTCGGCACCACCGACCTTGAAGGCGCCGATTACAGAGCCTGCGCAGCTTACGGCAGCCTCTACAAATAAAACACAGCCCGGGAAGCAGCGAGCCTCCCGGGCTTATAATGTCTATAATTTAAAAAGGCTGCGGATCCGCAGCCTTTTTATCAGCCGTTCCCTTCCTCGAGAACGTAAATATCAACCTGAACAGCGCCCCATGCGCAGCTATCGTAATAATGATCCGCCATGCTGCCGAAATAAAGGTCGACCAGCACGGTGCCGTCCATCAGACCAAGACCGGTATCAGCGGCAACGGCGTAGCCGTATACCTTTCTGCCGTCGTGGGATACGATGTAAAGCTTGCTCCCATAAGGGATAACGTTCGGATTTACGGCGCAGGTGCCTATCTCGGCGGCTCTGCCGCTTGCAGTGCGCGCTCCGTAGCCCGCGGTGTACGCGGTGGACTTACCCGAAAGAACGCGTGTGTAGTTCTCCGGAATGCCGTTTACCAGCTTCACAGCCTCGGGGTCGGAAGTCTTGGAATACGGAACAGCGGAAGCCGTGCCGCGCTCGACGACCTGGGTAACAGGCTCTGCGGTGGTCTTTTCGCTGATAAGCTCCTGGCTTGTCAGCTTGCCGTCTACGTACTTTTCCTTGACGGTGTATACGCACTTGCCATTAACTCCGGCGGTGACAACATTCTCTGTGCCTATGGCGAGGTTGCAGTTGTCGGTGTATTCCGTGTCGTAAGCGATATCAGAGGTGCTTTCGCGGGTGACGTACTCAACGCGGGTCACGGTGATGTCCATGTCCTTGTAAGCACGGTCGGTGAGTTCGCAGGAAAGCTCGTCGTATTCGCCGAGAGTGATTCCTGCCTTCTCAAGGACGTCTGCAACGGTTCCTTCAATCATCGGAACTGCCTTTGTTTCGCCGTCAGCGGTGACGTTCACGTCGAACGCACGATAAATGGTGATGTAGGCGGTGTTGCTGCTGACTTCCTCGTAGGATACCTTGTCATTGCTGCTGAGCTGGTAGTTGCCGAGCTTCAGTATAGCGTAAACATCGGATTCAGACGTCATGAGTTCTCTTGTAACGCCGTTATCCGTAATGTAGACCCGATCCTTGAAGTAGATCGAACCTGTCATAACTGCCACCATAAATATCGTGGCTGCGAACATAGCCGCCTTGACGAGCCTGCTTCTGAGATCCAGCTTGTTCATCTTGGCGTTTATCATCTGTGGTTTCATATTTGCCTCCTGAGTAGTTACTCATGCCCTCCCGGCAATCTCCCCGTATCCGGCAGGTGCCGGAATGCGGGTGTAACTTCCGTACAGCGTCAGGCTTTGGGGAAAGCCCTAAGCTGAAGCAAAACGCACTGTCCCCAACAGAGCTTTGCATTTCGAAGCCTGTTATCTATCTACCCTCCGCTAAGGCGGAAGTCGGCTTCTGATCGTTCTCTTTTTTGAAAGCAGCACAAAAGGCCGCACGGAGCTTTTCGCTTCGATGGTTTGTATTATAGCCCTTTTCCTTGTCAATGTCAAACGAACGGAAGTTCATAATTTTGTTGAAGTTTCACAAATCTCATTTGTAACCAATTTGTAATCATTCGATTAAAAGCCGAGTTTCTGTAAAAATCTGTAATTTAAACGTTTTCTTTTTGTAAAAATCACTAAAAATCAAACTTGTGAGTTTGTCGTCATTCTTAACAAAAATCAACAATGTTGCGTTTTATAAGTTTGTTAGTTTAAGACAATGAAACGTCCATGTTTTTTCACATCGTAAACTCCATCTGCATAAGAATGCGGGTTTGCAAAAATATATGATGACAAACGTCCGGATATGTGTTATAATAGTATAGAAATAGTAAAAGCGCCCGGAGAATCCGGGACAAGAGATATCGTTATATTATATATAGTATAAGAGGAAAGGACAAACGGGGCATGAATCACGAGAAATCCTGCGGTGCAATAGTATACAGAAAGCGCCACGGGAACACAGAGATCCTGCTGATAAAGCATGTAAGATCCGGCTGCTGGTCGTTCCCGAAGGGTCACATGGAGCCCGGCGAGAACGAAATGCAGACAGCAATCCGCGAGATAAAAGAAGAAACGAACATCGACGTATCAATAGACGACCCGTCGTTCCGCCAGGTAGTGGTATTCAACCCACGCCGGGACATAACCAAGGAAGTAGTGTACTTCCTTGCCCGGGCGGTAACGTTCGAATGCGAACGCCAGGAAGAAGAAATAGCCGATGTGCGCTGGGTCGAGATAGGTCAGGCAGGGGCGGTGCTGAACTACGACAACGACCGGCTGCTTGTAAACCGGGCTAAAGCATTCCTGGCAAAAACCAAAATATAAAAAAACTTGCAACCTTTTTATGGGGAACTTTGTTTTATAGACAGAACGGGCCGAACGCCCGGGAGATCCAAAGCAAAAACGCGCCGGATACAGACAGTCCGGAGTATTAATCAAACACCCAAGGGAGGTTTCACCATGAAAAGAAGAATACTTGCAATGAGCATGGCGGCAGTTACCGCGCTCACATCGACCAGTATCTGCGCATTCGCAGACGGACAGAACAGCGAAGCCCTCGCTTCCGCAATAACGATCGCAAAGACCCGCCTTGACATTCCGGAGGAGCTGACCGAATTCAGCTACAACACCTCTGAAAATTACAAGACCACCACCTACAACCTCACATGGAGCACCCCTGCCGACGCAGACGAATACAGGGAAGTATCAGTAACCGTATGCGGAAGTCTGATACTGTCCTATTTCGACAGCTCCATGTATTCGTCCAAGAATGCCGACAGCCACTTTGCAAAGCTCACCGGCGACGCGCTCTACAAGAAGGCTCAGGCAGCGGTCAAGAAGCTGAATCCGACGGTTGCCGACGTTATCTCCATCGACCGTGACAGCCTTAACATCACCATGTACGGCAGCAAAGCGCAGTTCTCTTTCGTAAGAACCAAGAACGGCGTACCGGTCAGCAACGACCGCGGCTCCATAGTGCTAGACAAGGACAACGGCGATATCATAGGCTTCCACATGAGCTGGCATGTCAATGCGTCTTTCAGGGACAGCAAATCCGCTATCTCACTTGACAAGGCAAAGCAGAAGTACGCTGAGATGATACAGCTCACCCCGCAGTATGAGTTTGATTACGACTGGCAGACCAAAAAAGTGACCGCAAGACTGGTATACCGCCAGGGCCAGTACGGCGAGATAAACGCGTTCACCGGCAAAAAGAGTGATTTCAGCGCCGACGGCTACTATGACGGCAGCAACGAAACCGAAGATGCAGTCGCCGACATGGACACCGGAAAGGGCGGCGGCGAAGGCGGCTATCAGTTCACCGAGCAGGAGCAGGCAGAGCTTGATAAGAAGCTCCCCTACGCAAGCAGCGAAGCTGTAATAAAGCTCATGCAGGCGGATAAGTGGCTGACCTATTCCACTGATATGGAGCTTGTTTCATCTGACCTTTACAAGGTAAGCTTTACCGGTAAGGACAAGTATTACTACACCGCGAACTTCTCCAGCTACGTTCCCGACGAGAACGACTACGTTTACGAGGAGATAGTCGAGGAGGACGGTTCTGTAAGCGTTCCGGCAGTAGAATCAGCCCAGAACTGGCAGGAGGTCAACATCACCGTTGACGCGGAAAGCGGTCAGATAATGAGCTATTATTTCGGGGATACCCGTGACAGCAGATCCAGTTCATATGACCTCGATAAGGCTGACAAACTCGCCGAGGAGATCGCAAAGACCTACGCCGGCGACCGCTTTGTGGAATACAAGGGCAATCCTTCCACTGATTACTCCTGGACAGACCAGAACAACAAAACATTCTATAACGGAAGCAGCCATTCCTGGGACAGATACTCCAGCGACATACTGGTCAGCGGAGATTCCATCAGCGTAGGCCTTAATGCAGATATGAAGCTGACTAACTACAGCTACAGCTATACTGACGTTAAGCTTCCCGATTCCTCCAGAATGCTCAGCACCGACATGGTAATGCAGAAGTTCTGGGAAAACAACGACCTGAACCTCTACTATCTCGCAAGATTTACCGATAAGAAAACCAAGACCGTGCTCGTATACGGCACCGATTCCGACGTTTACGTTGACGCGACTACCGGCGAGCCGGTGTACGACTGGCAGTATGCCTCCGATGCTGCGAACGACCTCTCCGGCATAAAGGACAAGAAGATACTGAAGATGGCGAAGGCACTGGACGATCACGGATACCTCATCTCCACTGAAAAGTTCAGCGAGAACGACACCGCCGATTCCGCAGTATTCGAGCAGCTCATGGGCGTAAATACCGACGAGGAAAGCAAGAAGCTGACCCGCGGCGACGCACTGGTGATCTTCACAAAGTCTGTAGCAGGCGACGCCATTCCGGAGCTGAAGGGCATCTACAAGTCTCCGTTCAGCGACGTTAAGGACACCGATAAGAATGTTGGCTATTACGCTATAGCATACGCAATGGGCGCTGTAAGCGGAAACAAGCTCAACGCAAAGGCAGACTTCACCTACGGGGATATGATAAAGATGGTTTATACGTTCTACGCAGCGGAATAAATCACATCAGGGCTTAGATATATGCGCTCCCGCCGGACAGCGGGAGCGCTGTTTTTCGGTGTATTGTAAGAAAAACCGACCAGAGTTTTGGCGATAATGCCCAAAATTCCCGCAGAGTGTGAAAATGTAGTGAAATCATATTAACAAATCACATGTTGTGTGGTAAAATAAACTTGTAGTATGGAAATTATCGTGCTCCCTGAAACCCGGGAGCTGGTTTGTGGAGGTATATATGGACGAAAATTCGAGAGTAAGCCTTACTAAGCCCACTGGTCAGGCAAGTCAGGCAGGTCAGACTGTTCAGGGCGGCACCCAGGGCTGGAGAGACCCCGCCACTGGAGAAATATACGCACAGCAGCCAGTACAGTACCAACAGGCTCCGCAGCAGGCGCAGCCCTATCAGCAGTATGCTCAGCCAGTTCAGCCAGTTCAGCCAGCGCAGACGTACCCCCAGGGAGTTCCGAATAATATCCCGCAGCAGGTAAACTGGCAGGGTCAGTCCCAGAACAATGCATATCAGCCCTATCGTCAGGACGCTGTACCCCAGGGAGGATATCAGCAGCCAGTACAGCCTGTGAATGGATCGACAAAATTCTGCAAGCACTGCGGACAAGTCATTCCTGCTGACGCGGTAATATGCACCCACTGCGGCAGGCAGGTCGAGGAGCTGCGCACTGCGCCGTCAGCGGCACAGCCTATAATCATTAACAACAGCAACAACAATACGAATAATAACTTGAACACAGCCGCGATGATTCCGATGGGAAAGCCGAAAAATAAGTGGATAGCATTTTTCCTGTGCCTGTTCCTCGGCGAATTCGGAATCCACCGTTTTTACGAAGGCAAGATAGGCACCGGAATTATCTGGCTGCTGACGTTCGGACTTCTGGGGTTAGGCACCCTGATAGACCTGATAATCATTCTGTGCAAGCCGAACCCGTATTATGTAAGATAAAAAAACCGCCCGGCGGGGAAACCGGGCGGTTTTCTTATGCACGGACGGGGGAAGTCCGCGCAGTCTGGAGCGTCAAAATCAGCAGAGCTCAGCGAGATAGTTCTCAATTATCTCATAAATATGGACAGGCGATGCGTCAAACCTGTTAAGCGCGTCAGCGAACTGCTGAATAGCTGTTCTGCTTGGGGTGATGTCCTCAACAAGACATTTGCCGAATTCCACACCGTAGCCCGTATAACTTTCGCCATCCTCGTTGGTGTACTGCTTTTCCGTGATCGTCCACATACGTTCCTTCTCCTTTTTATTACTGGGATATTTTTGCTCTGTGTATACTAAAAGTATACCATAACCGTTCGCAAATGTCAACCGATATACTGTTAAGATTCCGCTAAGAGTAACAATTAACAAAAAACTTTACAATTTGTTATATTACAATTTAACACATATAGACATCTGTTGATAACTTCAGATAAATATTGACACAAAGCGATAATTATGGTATAATTAACTTTGGCGGCATAACCGCCGGAAAAACAAACTGAACAAAAGGTAGGTAATGAAATGAGAGTTGGATTTGGAACATGGAGGCTTCTCTACACGGGAATAGCGCTTCTGGGAATAGGAATTGCGTTTATCGTGATGATCAGCGGAGAAATGGCTGATTACGCCAAGAAGGGAGCCGACTACAGCACATTGCAGTGGAGCGATTTCAAGGAAGGCATGATGATCGAGGGCGACCTCCCGGTAAACTACGGCTCGTACGAGGAAATCGTGAACGACGACAAGAACAAATCCATAGGCCAGTTCTATCTGATAGACGCAGGCGACGATTGCTTCATGGGTATCTACACCCCGATTGACGAGCTGATAAACTCCCTCGACGACCAGTACGACGCATGGTATAATGATGAGGACATCAGCCCTGTGCACTTCAAAGGCAAGGTAACAAAGATGGACAGCCAAGACAAAGGCTTTATAAGGGATTATCTTATCTCCGCAGGATACACCAGGGACGAAGTTGACAACTATATAGTCGACCTCTACATAAAGTGCGTAGACACAGAATCTCACCCGGTAATGCTGATCATCGGAATAGCCGCAGCCGCCGGCGGAGCTGTATTCCTGCTGATGTTCGTCCGCAGAAAAATCATAGGACGCTAAGTTACTAGGCGCACGGGCGCCCGAATATTTGACAAAAATCCCCCTTTCCAGCCGGAAGGGGGATTTTATTATAGGAACCTCTAAAAACTGCCCCTCCCGAATGGAAGGGGCAATATTGTTGAAACAGGATATCAGAAGAAAATTCTTTCCTCGATGTAAGCCTTGACTTCAGTCAGCGGGATACGAACCTGCTGCATGGAATCACGCTCACGTACTGTTACACAGCCGTCTGTCTCGGTGTCGAAATCGTAGGTAATGCAGAACGGAGTACCGATCTCGTCCTGTCTGCGGTAACGCTTGCCGATAGCGCCAGCGTCGTCGAAATCAACGTTGAAGTACTTAGCAAGCTCGTCGTGAAGCTCTCCTGCCTTCTCGCTGAGCTTCTTGGAAAGCGGCAGCACAGCAGCCTTAACAGGAGCCAGAGCCGGGTGCAGGTGCATTACTGTACGGCTGGTGCCGTCCTCGAGCTGCTCCTCATCGTAAGCGTCGCATACAACTGCAAGGAACAGTCTCTCAACGCCGAGGGAAGGCTCGATAACATACGGAATGTACTTCTCGTTGGTCTCGGGGTCGAAGTATTCAAGGCTCTTGCCGGAGGTCTTCTGGTGCTGAGTCAGGTCGTAGTCTGTGCGGTCTGCAACGCCCCAGAGTTCGCCCCAGCCGAACGGGAACATAAACTCGAAGTCGGTGGTAGCCTTAGAGTAGAAGCAAAGCTCCTCAGGGCTGTGGTCGCGCAGGCGGATATTCTCCTCCTTCAGACCAAGGGAGAGCAGGAAGTTCTTGCAGTAGCTTCTCCAGTACTGGAACCACTCAAGGTCGGTGCCGGGCTTGCAGAAGAACTCAAGCTCCATCTGCTCGAACTCGCGCACGCGGAAAATGAACTGACCGGGGGTTATCTCGTTACGGAAGGACTTACCTACCTGAGCAACGCCGAACGGAACCTTTTTGCGGCTTGTGCGCTGGATATTAGCAAAGTTAACGAAAATACCCTGAGCAGTCTCCGGGCGGAGGTAAATCTCATTCTTGCTGTCTTCGGTAACGCCCTGGAAGGTCTTGAACATCAGGTTGAACTGACGGATATCGGTAAAGTTTGTGGAACCGCAGTTCGGGCACTTGATACCGTGCTCCCTGATGTAAGTCATCATCTGCTCGTTGGTCCAGCCGTTTGCGTCGCCGCCGTTGTCTTCAATGAGCTTATCTGCGCGGTGACGGGTCTTGCAGTCCTTGCAGTCCATCAGCGGGTCGGAGAATCCGCCTACGTGGCCGGAAGCCACCCATGTCTGCGGGTTCATCAGGATAGCGGAGTCCAGTCCTACATTGTACTTGTTCTCCTGAATGAACTTCTTGCGCCACGCGTTCTTGATGTTGGTCTTGAGCTCAACGCCGAGGGGGCCGTAGTCCCATGTGTTAGCGAGTCCGCCGTAGATCTCACTGCCGGGGTAAACGAAGCCTCTGCCCTTGCAGAGGGCAACGATTTTGTCGAGGGTCTTTTCTGTGTTGTTCATGTTTGATTCCTTTCAGCCCTGCATGGCTTGCAGGGACAGTACAATAGTTACTTATATAGTATAACGCAAAACCGCTCATTAGTCAAGTATCAGGGCGCAAAAAACGGGAGCGTACACTCCCGTTCAGTATTTTATCCGCCGAGGTGAAGAACCTGCAAAAGCAGAAGCCAGCTCAGTCCATAATAGGTAACGACAGCCACGAGGTCGTTGACGGTGGTGATCAGCGGACCGGAAGCCACAGCCGGATCAACTCCGATCTTCTTGAAGAACATCGGAACCAGCGTGCCGACTCCGCTGGAAATAAGCATAGCCAGCATGAGAGCCGCACCGATACAAGCTGATACCGCAAACGAGAACCCTACCGGATACCCCTTGAACAGCATGATATACAGCCCTACGAACAGTACCGAAAGCACTCCGAGAATAAGCCCGCATGAAAGTCCGACGCGCATTTCCTTAGCAACGAGCTTGAGCTTTTTGCCCGCTGTGAGGTCCTTGTCCATCAGCACGCGGATAGTCACCGCCAGCGACTGAGTTCCCACATTGCCCGCCATATCGAGTATAAGCGACTGGAACGCCATGATTATCGTAAGCTGCGACACGACCTTCTCAAATGCGCCGACAACTCCGGATACCGCCATACCCAGCACAAGCAGTATAAGCAGCCACGGCATACGCTTTTTAAGGCTTGCGAAAAGCGGCTCATGAAGATCCTCCTCCTCTGACAAACCGCCGAGTTTTGCATAGTCGTCGCCCATTTCATCATCGACAGCTTCCAGGAGGCTTTCCAGCGTGATCACTCCGAGAATGTGATTCCCGCTGTCCAGCACGGGAATGCTGCTTTCAGAATAGCTCTTGAGCCGCTCTATGCAGTCCTCCGTCTTTTCAGTGCTGTAAACATACGGAAAGCTCTGCTGTATCAGCGGCTTTATCTCCGAGTGCTTCTCAGCGGTAAGCAGTTCCCTAAGCCCCACCGCGCCGCAGAAAAATCCGTTCTCTGCCGTAACAAAAAGTATGGAGATGTTGTCATTTTCCTTAGCCTGATTCATCAGCGCCCGCGTAGCCTCTGCCGCGGTCATTCCGGAGCTTATCGAAATGTAGTTTGTGGTCATTCGGCTGCCGATCTCATCGTCGTCAAACGACACGATAAGCTCCAGCTTTCTCCTGAGCTCCTCGTCGAGAAGCTCGAAAAGCTGATTTCTCTTTTCTTTCGGGAATTCTCTAAGAACGTCCGCCGCCGCGTCGGTCTCCATTTTGCCGATCAGCAGAACAGTTTTCCCGAGATCCGTTTCCTTGAGGTACTCCGCGGAATTCTCCGGCTCGAAATACTCGAAAACGTCCGCAAGCTCGTCCATGTCCAGCGTGCGGAACAGCTTCGTGCGCTCCCCCGCGCTGAGAAGCTCCGCCGCCGCTGCTATATCACCTGCATGATATTCCGCGAGCCGCTCCTGAGCCGCCTTCGGTGAGAGATCGCTCCTGACAAGCTCTGCGATCTCCGCTGCGCGATCCCTGATAACTGCTTCGTTCATTGCCATAATAGTACCCTGCCTTTCATCAAATTTTGCTGCATCTGAGTGAAAGTGAAGCCGGGCACAGTATGCGCCTATTTATTCATAAAAGCGGGCAGAGCCGCAATTCCGGGCGTCATACCGTGTACTTTGCCCGTGACTGTCACCATTTTTCAACTCTGCTCACCTCTCTTTTACGTTTTTTGCAACATGATAATTATAGCACCATAATCAATTGCCTGTCAACCCCGGCAAAATTTTTTCACAGGATTTTCAGAAAAACTCTTACAGCTTATACTGAATAAAGCTGTCGTATTTATTGACCCGCATACAGCCCATAAAAAGAGGGCGCAAGCCGATATCCTCGGCCGCGCCCTAATCATGCAGTTAATTTACCGGAATGTAGTCTGCAATATTCGGCGTTTAATTCGTTGAAACCCCATCTTTTTTCATCTGCATTATCAGATTGAATACCGATGTATGAAACTGTGACGAATAAGCTGCGTCTGTGATTTCTTGAAGCATGTCATCGGTTAATTCCCTGTCCTCCGCTACCTTTGCAACTGCCTCACACCATTCTCTTTCTGACTGTATATCCTCGCAGATATTGCGGTGCTGGGCGCTGTATATCGGCGGCGGAGACAATTTCTCAATAGCGTCAAGACTGTCCCGGGCGCCTTTCAGATCGCTCTCAAAGCTGTCCCAGTCGACACTGCCGGGATCCGACTCCGCATCGCCTAACTTTGCCGACAGCGACAGCAAGTTCTTATTATACGCCTTATAGTTCTCGGAGAATCTGTTGTAATATTCGCCTTGTGACAGCGCCATCGAACAGCCCGATATCATCATTATAAACGCCATAATAATTACAGCAAGTTTTTTCTTCATAGTAAATTACCTCCAAATAACCATATACAAAACCGCGCCGGTACATCAAAAGTAATACCAGCGCGGAAATATTTGATCTGTCGACAGAATCAGAGCTTCTCGATCCAGCCCATGTCGTCCGGGATCTTACCGAACTGCATACCTGTCATGGTGTCATAGAGCTTCTGGGTGATCGGGCCGATCTTACCACCGCCGATCTCCATTACCTTGTCGCCCCACTTGAGGTGGCCTACAGGAGAAACGACAGCCGCCGTACCTGTTCCGAATACCTCGTCGAGCTTGCCTGCGTCGTAAGCGTCAGCAACCTCCTGAATGGTGATGCGGCGCTCGGAAACCTTCATGCCCCACTTCCTGCAAAGCTCAAGCGCGGACTTTCTGGTGATACCGGAAAGAATGCTGCCCTGTAGGGACGGAGTAACGACCTCGCCGTCGATAACGAACATGATGTTCATAGCGCCGACTTCCTCTATGTACTTACGCTCAACGCCGTCGAGCCAGAGTACCTGAGAATAGTTCTGCTTGTGAGCCTCGTCCTGACCCGCAAGAGAAGCAGCGTAGTTGCCGCCGGTCTTGGTGAAGCCCATACCGCCTCTTACCGCGCGGACATAGTTGGTCTCAACATAGATATTTACGGGATTGATACCGGTGCTGTAGTAAGCGCCGGAGGGGCTCATGATGATCATGAAATAGTACTTTTCACCGGGGCGTACACCGAGGAACGGATCAGCCGCGAAAATGAACGGACGGATATAAAGGGAAGCGCCTTCGATATGCGGAACCCAGTCCTTATCGATCTCGACGAGCTTGTGAAGAGCCTCGAGAGCGTCCTTCTCGTTGATCTGCGGGATAACGAGACGCTCAGCGGAGACGTTCATTCTCTTGAAGTTCTCCTCGGGGCGGAAGAACTGAATGTCGCCGGAAGGGGTTCTGTAAGCCTTCATGCCCTCAAAGATCTCCTGACCATAGTGAAGGACCATCGCGGAAGGCATAAGCTCGATCGGACCATAAGGCACAATGCGTGCGTCATGCCAGCCCTGACCAGCATCGTAGTCCATAACGAACATATGGTCGGTAAAGATATGGCCGAAGCCGAGCTTGGTTTCGTCAGCGGGCTTGGGCTTAGGGTTTTTGGTTAATTCGATTTTGATATCCATAGTAGTATCCTTTCCTGCGCCGGCAGGACGTCAGCGCGACTTTAAATACACATTTATTATACCACTATTACGCCCGATTGTAAATATTATTTTCGGATTTTTTACCAAAAATGCAATTTTCACATATCAAATCCGGCAAAACACACAAATCCGGCATAAATGTAAAAACGGTCTGAACGAAGAACGTCCAGACCGCATACGCGTTAGATTGCCGAAGCAGTCATCAAGTATTATCACTTAACGATGTACTTCTTGATAGCGTCGAGGAAATCTGCGCAGTCATCGCTGTGGATATTCAGGGTCAGCTCCTTGGAGAGGTCGAGGCTGAAGATACCCATGATGGACTTAGCGTCGATGGCGTATCTGCCGGATACGATATCAACGTCATACTCGCAGCGGGAAACGATAGTTACGAAATCCTTGACGTCGTTGATGGTGTTAATGTTGATTTTTACTGTAGTCATAATAATGCTTCCTTTCCAGAATAAAATTACGCTCTGAACTTGAGAACTGCGTCGAGCAGCTCGTCAGCCTTGGCGCCGTCATCGTGAACAACGAACTCCAGCGGCTTTGCAAGGTCGAGACTGAAAATACCCATGATGGACTTAGCGTCGACCGCATATCTTCCGGATACGAGATCGCTGTCAAACGAGTAGCTGTTGGTGAGTGCCACGAATTCCTTTACATCCTCGATAGAACCGAGACTGATCTTCATTTTCTTCATAAAAACCGCCGCCTTTCTTTGGTGATAATCATTCTTCTGAGGATATTATTTCCTCTGTAAATAAGTATATCCTCAAACTGAAAAATAGTCAATAGCTTATTGCAAATTTCGGAATAATCAGCTATAATATTGTTATATGAAGTTTTGGTTTTGGCTAAAATTACGAAACCGCACCACACCAGTCGATATTATCGGCAAACCGTGCGAAAAGAGGTACCCATGACATTCAGTATAATCACCCTGGGCTGTAAGGTGAACTCCTGCGAGAGCGCCGCGATACACGCCGCATTCCTTGCCGCAGGGTACTCCCCGGCGGAGAAAGACTCCCACGCCGACGTGTATATAATCAATTCCTGCGCCGTCACCGGCGTCGGCGTAAAAAAGGCGCGTCAGACCGTTTCCCACTGCAAAACGCTGAACCCCGACGGAATAACCGTGCTCTGCGGCTGCTACCCGCAGGCATATCCGGAGGAGGCCGTCCGCGACGTCTCCGCCGCCGACATAATCACCGGAAACGCGAACAAATCCGAAATACCGGAGATGGTGTCGAAATTCATCGCGGAGCACCGCCGAATGTCCTGCGTACAGCCGCTCACCCGCGAGTTTGACGAAGCGTCCTCAGCCGCCGACCTCGACCGCACCCGCGCTTTCATCAAGATAGAGGACGGCTGCGACAGATTCTGCACCTACTGCATAATCCCCACTGCGAGAGGGCGCGTGCGCTCCCGCCGCCCGGAGGAAATAACCCGCCAGGCTGAGCAGGCGGCGGCCGCCGGAAACCGCGAGATAGTCCTCACCGGAATAAACCTCGGCTGCTACGGGGAAGATATCGGATACACCCCCGCCGACGCGGTAAGAGCCGCTCAGGTATCGGGCATTGAACGCGTCCGGCTCGGCTCCCTTGAAGCGGACACCCTTACCGACGATGAGATACAGCGCCTGAAAGCCTGCGAGAAACTGTGTCCGCACTTCCACCTGTCGCTGCAGTCCGGAAGTGATTCCGTGCTGAAAAGAATGAAGCGCCGCTACACCAGCGCGGAATATCTGGCGCTCGTGGAAAAGCTCCGAGATGTGTTCCCGGGCTGCTCCATAACCACCGATATCATGGTAGGATTCCCGGGCGAAACCGATGAGGAATTTGCCGAAAGCATGGCGTTTGCGGAAAAGGTCGGATTTGCAAAGATACACGTTTTCCCCTACTCGATACGCAAGGGGACGGTCGCGGCAATGCGGCCCAACCAGGTAGTACCGCAGGTCAAATCCGCCCGCGCAAAGGAAATGAGCGCCCTTGCCGACCGCCTGGAACGTCAGTTCCTTGAATCACAGGTCGGCACGGTGCAGACAGTGCTCATCGAAAAACGCACTTCCCCCGACTATTGCAGCGGATTTACCGGAAGCTATATTCCCGTGCGTATCTATGGCGAGGATATCCCGCGGCATTCTCTGGTACAGGTTAAGCTGACCTCCGCCGACGGGAACTACTGCGCCGGAACCACGAAATTCTGATTAAGGAGAATCACATGACAAGCAGCATCAAACAGCTTTTAGCATTAGGTCCCATTCCCGCGGACTCGGAGATGTCAGACGAGCTTTTCGAAAAATACGACAAGCTGCTGAATTTCAGCCAGCCCCTCTCCTACGACGACGCGGCGCAGCTTACCGGACTGTTTTCCCCGGACTGCGACGGTCTGAACTGGGCGATACTCAAGGCGATAGAGGAAGCCTGCGACACCTCCGAGGAGCTTATGTCCCTCGCCGATAAATGCACCAGCGAGGAGTACGCGGCGCTGCTGCGCTCCCGCGCTGACATATCCGGAACTCAGGAAGAATAAATAACCAAATTATCAAAGCCGGAGCCGCCATATTTCAGCACCCCGGCATATTGATTTTACGCCGGTTTAGTAGTATAATGATATTATTATTGCAGCGATACGCTGTGAGTATATGGAGGAAAAACAATGGTATACCGTATTTACGTTGAAAAGAAGCCGCAGTTCGCGGTAGACGGCGGTGCCGTGCTTGCCGACCTTAATGTCGCGCTGGGCATAAAGACCGTCGAAAATGTAAGGATCATCAACCGCTACGACTGTGAAAAGCTCCCGAAAGAGAACTTTGAAGCCGCAGTTCCCACCGTGTTCTCCGAGCCTCCGGTAGACGAGGTATATTACGAGCTCCCGAAGCCCGCAGCTGACGAGCGCATGTTCGCCGTTGAGTTCCTGCCCGGTCAGTTTGACCAGCGTGCGGATTCCGCGGCACAGTGCATTCAGATGCTCTGCCCCGGCGAGCGCCCTGTTGTTAAGTACGCTAAGATCTACGTGCTCAAGGGTAAGATCTCCGACGACGAATTCGCGCGTATCAAGCACTACCTCATCAACGCAGTCGAGTCCCGCGAGTGCGGCTTCGACAAGTACGATACCCTGGAAGTAAAGTACACCATTCCGACCAGCGTTGAGACTCTCACCGGATTCATAAACAAGACCGACGCCGAGCTTGCTGATTTCGTCGTACACTACGGCCTTGCAATGGACAACGACGATATCAAGTTCTGTCAGGATTACTTCAAGAGCGAGCACCGCGATCCGACCATCACCGAGATCCGCATGATCGATACCTACTGGTCTGATCACTGCCGCCACACAACATTCGGCACCATCATCGACAACGCGGATATCAAGCCCTCCTACATCGCAGATACATACGCTGAATACAAGGCAGACCGCCACGAGCTGGGTCGCGACAACAAGCCGCTGTGCCTCATGGACATCGCTACCCTCGCCGCGAAAAAGCTCAAGAAAGACGGCATTCTGAAGGATCTCGACGAAAGCGAGGAGATCAACGCATGCTCCGTCCGCATCAAGGTAGACGTTGACGGCAAGGACGAGGACTGGCTCCTCATGTTCAAGAACGAGACCCACAACCACCCGACTGAAATCGAGCCTTTCGGCGGCGCTGCGACATGTCTCGGCGGCGCTATCCGCGACCCGCTTTCCGGACGTTCCTATGTATACCAGGCAATGAGAGTCACCGGCGCTTCCGACCCGCTGCTGCCGGTCGAAAAGACCATCAAGGGTAAGCTCCCGCCCAGAAAGATAACCACCACTGCCGCTGCGGGCTACTCCAGCTACGGCAACCAGATCGGTCTTGCTACCGGTCACGTCGCAGAGATCTACCACCCCGGCTATGTGGCAAAGCGCATGGAGATCGGCGCAGTTATCGGCGCGGCTCCTGCTGAGAACGTACGCAGAGAGCGCCCGGCTCCCGGCGATATTATTATCCTGCTCGGCGGACGTACCGGCCGCGACGGCTGCGGCGGCGCTACCGGATCCTCCAAGGCTCACAGCATACAGTCCCTCGACACCTGCGGCGCAGAGGTCCAGAAGGGTAACGCTCCCGAGGAGAGAAAGCTCCAGAGATTATTCAGAAATCCCGATGCTACAAAGCTCATCAAGCGCTGCAACGACTTCGGCGCAGGCGGCGTTTCCGTTGCCATCGGCGAACTTGCGGACGGTCTGGAGATCGACCTCAACGCAGTTCCGAAGAAGTACGACGGTCTGGACGGCACCGAGCTTGCAATTTCCGAGTCCCAGGAGAGAATGGCAGTCGTAGTAGCTCCTGAGGACGCCGACAAGTTCCGCGCGCTCGCTTCCAAGGAGAACCTTGAGTCCACACCTGTCGCAGTTGTAAAGTCCGAGCCGAGGCTCCGCATGAACTGGAATGGCAGAACCATCGTTGATATCTCCCGCGAGTTTCTGAACTCCAACGGCGCAGAGAAGCACACCGACGTTGCAGTACCTGACGTAAAGGTATCCTACTCCACCGGCAGAAAGAACACCTCCGCTGACTGGGAGGGCATGGTAACAGACCTCAACATCTGCTCGCAGAGAGGTCTTGTACAGCGCTTCGACAGCACCATCGGCGGCGCTACAGTTCTAATGCCGTTCTCCGGAAAAACCCAGCAGACCCCTGTACAGGCAATGGCTGCGAAGCTCCCTGTGCTGAACGCAAAGACCGACACGACTTCTATAATGGCATGGGGCTTCGACCCGGCTGTATCCACACAGTCCCCGTATCACGGAGCAGTATGCGCAGTAGTTGAAAGTATCGCAAAGGTTGTCGCAGCGGGCGGCACATACGAACACTGCTGGCTGACATTCCAGGAATATTTCGAGCGCACCCAGGGCAAACCCGAGAGATGGGGCAAGCCTTTCGCAGCGCTGCTCGGCGCTTACCGTGCACAGCTTGAAATTGGATGCGGCGCAATCGGCGGCAAGGACAGCATGAGCGGTACCTTCGAGCATATCGACGTTCCGCCGACGCTGGTTTCCTTCGCAGTATCCACCGCTAAGGCTCCCGACGTTATCTCGGCTGAATTCAAGGCTGCGGGTCATAAGATAGGCTACATCGCGCCGAAGTACGACGAAAACGGCCTGCCGGTATTCGACAGCGTTAAGGAAGTTTTCCGCACCGTTGAAAAGCTCATCAAGGACAAGAAGGCTGTTTCCGTATGGAGCATTGCGCACGGCGGCGTTGCAGAGGGTATCTTCAAGATGTCCCTGGGTAACCAGATCGGCGCAAAGCTTGATAAGCTCACCGACGAGGAGCTGTTCACACCGGTTTACGGCGCGTTCATTATGGAGCTCACCGGAGAAGCTGACGGCGTAAAGACCATCGGCGAGACCGTTGCAGACTATACCATCACCTCCGGAGATGTCAAGCTTGACGTTGCTTCCCTCGAGAAGAAGTGGGACGGCGTTCTTGAGCCTATATTCAAGGCACAGCTCCCCGAAAAGCCCGCTCCCGAGAAGATATCCTACACCGGCGGCTGTGAGCTGAAGCACAGCTCCGTGAAGGTCGCAAAGCCCCGCGTGCTTATCCCGGTATTCCCCGGCACCAACTGCGAGTACGACATGGCTAACGCATTCAACCGCTACGGCGGCGATTCCGAGATATTCGTTATCCGCAACCTCTCCGCGCAGGATATGGAGGACAGCGTAAGCGAGTTTACAAAGCACATCGAAAACTCCCAGATAATCGCGATCCCCGGCGGATTCTCCGGCGGCGACGAGCCGGAGGGCTCCGCAAAGTTCATCAACGCGTTCTTCCGCAACCCGAAGATCAAGGACGCTGTTGAGTCCATGCTTTATGCCCGCGACGGTCTTATGATCGGTATTTGCAACGGCTTCCAGGCGCTCATCAAGCTTGGTCTTGTTCCGTTCGGAAAGATAGTTCCGCTGACCGCTGAAAGCCCCACGCTGACCTACAACACCATCGGCCGCCATCAGTCTCAGCTTACCCTGACTCGTATCTGCACCAACAAGTCCCCGTGGCTCAGCTGCTGCAACGTCGGCGATATCCACAATATTCCGATATCACACGGCGAGGGCCGCTTCGTAGCTCCTGAGAGCGTAATAAAGCAGCTTATCGCGAACGGTCAGGTGGCTACTCAGTACGTTGACCTCAGCGGCAACCCCACTATGGACGTTGCATTCAACCCGAACAGCTCCATGTACGCTATTGAAGGCATCATCTCTCCGGACGGCAGAGTCCTCGGTAAGATGGGTCACACCGAGCGTCTCACAGACAATGTTGCAAAGAACGTTTCCGGCAACAAGGAGCAGCTCCTGTTCAAGGGCGGCGTAGATTACTTCGCATAATTCGCATTATTATAGAGCCGTGCCGTATTGCGCGGCTCTTTTTATTACTGTCGATCCCCTGTATTTTCAACATGGATAGATGTTTTTGCAATAATCGAAAGAAAATTTCAACTTTTCAACTTTAAAACCCGCGCTGAGACTATTCCACAGCTTCAGTCAAGCATATTTGTTCTGTCTGCACAAATGCAGACGGGATATTTCTATTTATCTGCACATTGACAAGTATTGTAATTGTATGTTATAATCAATATGGTGAACTGCACACATAACAATAATGCAGCAAATTGTCAAGCACAGGGAGTAAACCCTGATCAAAAATCGCAGTTGGAGGGGATGACACCCATGACAAAAAACGGAACCAATTCAGCCAACTCCAAACAGACCGTCTCTGTGCAGTCACAAGGCGGCGAAAACATCGGTCTTACCTACCCTAAAAGGGCGGCGGGGCTGGTCAAAAAAGGTCGGGCACGTTTCGTGAACGACAATACTATTCGTCTGATGGACGTGTCCGATGTAACACATACGGAGGACATCAAGATGGATAATATAAATACCCTTAACGAAAACAAGAACGAACAGCGCGTAAACAGACTCCTTTTCAATGCAAGAGAGTGGTCTTTCAACAAGGACTGCCAGAAGTCCAATGTTGGAAACCGCAGCTTCATGCAGGGACCTGACGGAAACCTCGCTGAAGCCTACACCATCGGCGACTGGGGCTACAACTGGACGGAGATCGTCACCAAAACCCTGATTCTGCCGAAGAACACCACGCATACGTTAACGTTCTGGCTCAACGGCGGCGAAAACGACAAAAACGACGAGGTTTGCCGGTTCGTAGTAGTCTACAACAACGACTGCGATAACTGCTATACCTACAACCTCAACCGCAATTTCATAAAGCCGCTCAAAAAGGTCAACGGCTGGGAACTGTACGAAATACCGTTCATCACCGGCGACAACGAATACACCCAGCTAAGATTCGTGGCTATGAGAGCGTATATGACGGTTCTTTCCGCGAAGCCTGCCGAAGCCTACGCAGACCTGCCAGACAGTGTCGACGAATTCGAAAGCGAACGTCCGCAGCGGCACAATATCGTGTTCGCAGATGGCTGGCCTACCAATACATGGTACTCTACCAGGGAGCTGCGCAGAAAATACGGCAGCAATACCGCCGCAACCGGCAATATTCAGCAGCCTGCTGGTAACTTCGGCGTCATGGAGGGAATACAGGTACAGGCTGACGCGCTGGTCGGCGTTACCTCAAACATGATGAGCGAGATATCCTCCAAGCTGGACAGTATGACAAACTTTTCCGGTCTGGAGCAGGAGATCATCAGTGCAATAACGCAGGCGCTTGACGGCAGAAATCCCAATGATGCTGATATTGATGAAATATGCAGCAATGTCGTAGATCAATTCAGCGACAGAATAGACAGCATGGTCGATGAAATCACTTCGGCGGTAGAAAGCATAACCGACACCGTTGAGGAAATGCGTGACTCACTTGATGATATCAGCAATATGTAAGGGTAATATCCACAATTAAATACGACCGCCCCCTTGTGAAAGCAAGGGGGTTATTTTATCTGAAATTTGATGATTCTCCCGGAATATTTCCGCAATAAATTCCCACAATATTGCTGTTGAATTTATTGAAAGGAATGAAGCCCATGAAGAAATATATAGCCCTCGCCATAGCCTGCGCCGCTCTCGCCGCCGGAGTCTCCTATCTGCCTGCCGCAGTGGAAGCAAGCGTACCCGCCGCCGTGTCCATATCCCCCACCGAGGTGTACTACAGCGAATCCGTGAACACAAGCGGAACTCTGTGCTACATCGGTCAGGGCGACGTCACCTCCGCGCTGCCGCTGGTGCTCAGTGAATTTGAAGTCGAGGAAGGAGATCATGTCGAAGTGGGAGACGTTATCGCCCGGGTGGACCGCAAAGCCTCTGAAACGTTCATCAGCAGCCTGGGGAAGGTCTCCCAGCTTGCCGCCGCGACCGCAAGCCTGTCAACCGCTATGTCCCTTATCCCCGAGGAGATAACCGCCGACCGCTCCGGAACAGTGATCTCCACCGCCGGAGCAGGCGCGGCAGTGGAGTCCGGAACCAGTATCGCCACCATAGCGGGTACGGACTCCCTCGTGCTGACCTCTGCCGTCAGCGAGCTGAACATCGCAAGGATACAGCCCGGTCAGCCAGTGGAATTCACCCTCTCAGCCTACCCCGACGACGTATTCACCGGAACCGTGTCGAAGATAGCCGGCTCTGCACGAAGCCAGTACAGCGGCGCAGTTCTAGAAACAGTGGTAGACGTGCTGATATCCCCGGACACCACCGACCCGCGCCTGCGCTCAGGGCTTACCGCCGATGTGCGTTTCCAGCTCTCAGACCCGCGGAAAATATGCGTGCTTCCCTATAACGCCATCGGTCAGGACGAGGAGGGTGAGTATGTCTACCTGCTTGAAGATGGAGCCGCTGTCAAGCACAAGATTTTCACCGGCGCGGAATTTTCAGACGGTACCGAGGTCATAAAAGGCGCAACTATAAACGACAAGGTATTTCTTGACCCGGAGGACATTTCACTCAGCAAATATGTGAGGATAGAGCAATGAGCATTTTATCCACCCTGACCAGCATTTTCCGAAGCCGCACGCGCTCCCTGCTGACTATGGCAGGGATAGCCGTGGGCGTATTTTCAGTGGTGCTGGTATCCACCGTCGGCACCATCGGCACCCAGGAAGTAAGCTCCACTCTGGTAACAATGGGAGTTGATACTCTCCTTGTTCAGGCGGCGAACAAAAGCGTATCCGTGACCCTTACGGACGACGATGTGTCCACCGTGCGGCGAATTGACGGCGTAAACGACGTTATGCCGCTGATGGCGTCCATGACGGAAGCAAAGATGATAGGCAGGCGGCTTGACTGCTACGTCTGGGGAGTAGACCGCTCCGCCGACCGGTTAATATCCCTCGAGGCGAAGCACGGGAGGCTGGTCAACAACAGCGACTGCGCCGCAAACCTGAAGGTGTGCGTTATCGACGAGCAGTTTGCACAGCGCTCCTACGGCAGAAGCAACATTGTTGGAAAGAAGCTGAACATTTTCCTCGGCGGAAAATATCACGAGTTTGAAATAATCGGCGTGGCAAGCTCCGGGCTGTCCAGCCTTCAGGGAATGCTGTCGAATATCATGCCGGGGTTCATGTATATCCCGATAAGCACCATGCAGCAGCTCACCGGACGCTCGACCTACGATAAGCTTGCGGTGAAGCTCACCGATATGGAAACGGACATCCCGGTAGTGGAGGCTGTAAGCTCCGCGCTTGACCGCGCCAACAACACCACCGACGGGTATATCGTCAACAATCTTCTCTCGCAGAAGGCGCAGCTTGACGATATCCTCAGCATAGTTACCACCGCGCTTTCGCTTGTAGCGGGCATTTCGCTGGCGGTATCGGGAATCTCGATAATGACAACAATGCTGATGAGCGTCACGGAGCGTACCCGGGAAATAGGTATAAAACGCTCCATCGGCGCCACCAGCTTTGATATCTGCCGGGAATTCCTGGCGGAAAGCGTGCTTCTGACGATACTCGGCAGCGCCGCAGGAACCGCCGCCGGGCTGCTTATCTCCGGGATAGGCTGCGTTATAGCGGGAGTGCCGTTCCAGGTGAACCTCGCCATGATCGGAATTGCAGCCCTCGCCTCCGGCGCGGTGGGTGCGCTGTTCGGAGCCTATCCTGCATACAAGGCGGCTTCCCTTGACCCGGTGGAAGCCCTCAGAATGTAGGCGGTGTGAGAGATGCCGAATACAGAGAAAAGGCAGAGCCGAAGCTCTGCCTTTTCCATTTATATTGGGGGGAGAGAGGTTATCTGGTTAATTATCCATGCGCCTGAAAACGCGCTCTCCGTTCGGTTTACTTAGCCTTGATCTTATAGATCTTGGAAGCTTTGGAATACAGCTTCTTGCCATCAATGGTGACGTAAGACTTTACATAGTAGTAATAAACCTTGCCCTTAACAGCGGTGCTGTCAGTAAAGGTCAGATCATCAGGATCGTCGGAAACTATATCGGTCAGCGACTTGCCCTTACCCTTTGCAGAGTTGCGGCGGTATACCTGATAACCATCTGCGTAGTCGGAAAGATCCCACTCAAGCACGATACCGTCCGTGGTAGCCTTTCTGTAGGTGATAACCGGCTTGGCCGGGCGTACCTTTACAGTTATCGTACGGGTCTTTGCAGGGTTGGACTTAGCGGTAACGGTGATCTTTGCAGTTCCTGCGGATACTGCGGTAACTGTGCCGTTTTCGTCAACCACTGCAACGTCCTCGTTGGAGGAGGAGTACAGCAGGGTCTTATCGTTGCAGTTTGCCGGATAGATCTTTGCTGTGATGGTGAATGTGCCGTCGATATCCATTGTCTTGGTCTTTGCAGGCTTAACGGAGAAGCTGGATATCGGAGTAGTTACTGTAACGGTGCACTGAGCGGTAAGTCCGTTATCGGTCTTGACGGTGATAACTGCGGAGCCATTCTTTACAGCCTTTACAGAACCTGTGTTGGTTACTGTTGCAACCGAGGTATCGGAGCTGCTCCATGTAACGTCCTTGTTGGAAGCGTTGTCAGGAGCTACTGTCGCTGTGAGCTTTGCAGTGGCATTCGGCTTGAGGGTGATATCGGTCTTGTCAAGCGATACGCTTGCAGCCTGTACGAGTTGCTTGCACAGACCGTCTCTGATAACGGTTTCCGGCTGGGACTTCAGACCGCCCTTGCCGTTGCCGCACTGACCGTATGTATTGTCGCCCCAGCAGTAGAGTCTGCTGTCGTAGGAAATATAGCCTGCAAATTCGCCGCCGAGACTTGCAGAAGTAACATTAGTGTTGGTGATTCTCGCGAAGGTATTTCTGGTCTTGGTAGAGCCATCACCGAGCTGACCGCATGAGTTGCTGCCGCTCAGTGAGATATCGCCTGCCTCAGTAATAACTGCTGAGAACTTCTGAGATGAATAAACATAACTGGAATTTCCATAAACCTTAGAAGGAGTCTTCAGTCTGGAACTGTTATCGCCTAACTGACCGTAGGAATTATCACCCCATGCATAAACGGTGCCGTCGTTTGCTACTGCGATGGTGTGGCTTCCGTCCGCTGCGATATCAACCAGGCTTATAGGATTATCCTTCGAATCCGTTATGTTGATCAGCTCGGGAATATCGACTACTCTGGAAGATGTGTCTCCGCCGAGCTGCTTTACACTGTTGCTGCCCCAGCCGTAGAGATCACCATTATCGGTGATTGCAACACAGTGGCTGTCGCCGGCTGCTATGTCTGAAATGCTTACCAGCTTATCAGAAAGAACCTCAGGATACTTTACAGTGCTTCCGCATGTGGAGAGTCTGCCGACAGAGTTAATGCCCCAGCCCCACACCTGGTTGCCGATAAGTGCAATGGCGAAATCATTCTGTAACTCTATCTTATCAATAGTTGTTCCGGAAAGATACTCGTTTTCAGTAGGAGTATTAACAATATCCGACCTGGTTTTCATGCCGAGAAGATAGTTGCTGTTGTCACCGAAAACGTATACCTTGCCGTCGCTGGTCTGCACGATGGTTGCCTTGTTTCCGCACCATACATTTACTGCTTCGTATGTTAACTTCACCTTTGTGGGTACGCTTCTTACATTATAGTCTCCCTGACCGAGCTGACCCTTATCGTTGTTGCCCCAGGTGTAAAGTGTTCCCTTGGTATCAATCGCAGCAGCGTGATCGTAGCCTGCCGAGAAAACAGTCACATTGTTCAATGTGTATTCCGGCTTTGCAACGATGGAGCTTGTTGTGCTGAACAGCTCGCCCGAAACGCCGGCGCCTACGCTGGAGATATTGCCGTTATTCCTGAGCATGAGAGAATGATGATGCCCAAAAGCAATGGAAACTGCACCGGTAGTAACCTTCTCCGGATAATTCAGATCCTCGGTATTGCCGTTGTGAAGCTGACCGGACTCGTTGCTGCCCCAGGTGTAAAGAACTCCGTTGGCTATTGCGCCGGAGGAGTTGCCGCCGGCAAATACCGCGCTTGCGCCCTTAACTGATACATTGCCGAAATTAGCGCTGCCGCCGTTATAATAATCCGTGCCAAGCTGACCGTAATCATTGGAGCCAGCAGTCTTTACCGTTCCGTCGCTCATAAGCACGATGGAATGCTCGTCGCCTGCCTCAACGTCCTGAGCGCCGCTCTCAATAACAACGGTAAGCCAGGTCATATCCCTGTAGTTACCTGTGCCAAGCTGACCCTGATCGTTATTGCCGCAGCCGTAAACTGCGCCGTCCTTGGACACAACCAGCGTAAATCCGTCGCCTGCTGCAACGTCCACTGCGTCCTTCATGAGCTCTGTAACGGAATTCTTGTATGTATTGGTAGAGAAACCAAGCTCGCCGTATTCATTGCTGCCCCATCCTACTGCGGTTCCGTCCTCAAGCAGTGCGACTGTATGACCGTCTCCGGTGCTTACCTGAGCAACATTGTCCAGGATCTTGGTAGGGTTGCTGATAGTCGCAGCGGAAACCTTATTTGTTATCTGACCCTCGGAGTTGTCGCCCCAGCCATAGAGCGTGCCGTTCTTATCTATCGCGAAGCTGACATCTTCGTTTGCGTCAACATACACGATATTGTCCATTACCTTCTCGCCGTTGGAGCTGGACTTGCTCGATCCTAAACCGAGCTGCCCCTTGCTGTTGTCGCCCGCAGCCCAAAGAGACATATCGCTCTTGATAACAAGGCTGTGATTCTCACCGACTGCGATCGTGGTGGTGCTTAACTGCGGTTCTGCTGCCGCCGCGCTCAGCGGTATCATCGTGATGACCTGAGCTGCACAGAGCGAAGCAGCAATGACCTTCGCTTTCTTATTCATACTAACTCCCTCCATATACCGGGGCGTCCTGCCCCTGTTTATTTTAAGCCGCTGCGCCTGTCTGCACCTCAGCCTAATAACCTTTCATTAATTAAAACAACCGAGACCCATAAAAGGTTGCATGTTTTTTGAAAAAATTTTTAATTTTTTTGAAAAAATTATCACCTGCATATATTATAACGCAAAAATACCGGAAATGTTGCAAAAAAGACTTACAAATATCTTAATTTTACATTTCCGGTTTAAAAATCAATTTCTTCTCCACCGCCAATATACATTAACTTGTCTCCGAGAGTCTCGTCCATAATGTCGAACCCCTTGAAGCCTGTGCAGTGGCAGGCGTAGATCTTCTCTGCGTTGCTGAGCTTCAGCGCCCTTGCCTGCGCCGTGATATACTCAGATGAGCACCCAAGCGTTTTAGGGGTTGAACCCATAAAATGAAACCCGCCCACGATAGCGAGCACAGGTATTCCGCACCAGTTCTGCTTCACGCTTTCCAGCATATTCTGAACCCCGCAGTGGAAGCACCCTCCGATGATAACAAGGCCGTCAGCCTTGCGCTTTTTGGGGAACAGCACGGCAAAGCACTCGTCGGAGCAGTCGTAGGGAAGCTGCTTTTTTCCGTCCAGCGCGAAATAGCTCCGGTCGGGATTGAGGTTCTTTTCATCGAAGTTCTCGCATGAGGCAAGGTAGAATCCCTCCGCCACCTCTGAGAAACGATTGAAAAGTATCAGATCATCTGCGTATTTCTTGAAAAACGCCTTCCCCGCGCCGACTGGCTCCTTGAAAAAGCCTGTTTTCCTGAAACGCTCTGTCTGCGCGCCCGCGCGAAGGTATATCTCAGCGTCAGGGCTGAGCCGCATAAAGCTGTCGATACCACCGACGTGCGCGGCATGATTGTGGGTAAGCACCACCGCGTCAAGCTCGTCTGTCGGGAGCTGCATGCGGCGTGCATTCTCCGCCGCCTTTCCGGTCAGCCCGGTGTCTATGATGTAGTTTTTTCCGCCGAATTCCACGAAGAACGACATGCCGTTCTCAGAGAACAGCTTGTCGTCAACCGCAGTATTGTCGATAAGGCTGATAAGCTTCAAGGGATCACTCCCCCTTGACGTGGCGCTTTATCGCCGCGAAGCTCTCTGCGCTGAGGCAGTGCTCGATACGGCATGCGTCCGCAGCCGCTATCTCCTCGGGCACCCCCATAGAGGTAAGCCAGTTTGTAAACAGTATATGGCGCTCGTAGACCTTCTCCGCGATTCCGCGTCCCTTGTCGGTGAGCGTAATGTATCCGTTCTTGTCAACGGTGATGCACTCCTGCTCCCTGAGATTCTTCATTGCAACGCTTACGCTGGGCTTTGAGAAGTCCATCTCAGTGGCGATATCCACCGAGCGCACCTCGCCGTTGCGGTTCTGAAGGATCAGTATGGTCTCCAGGTAATCTTCACCGGATTCAAGTATTCTCCCTTTCATATCCAGACCTTTCTAAATTACAAAAATGCCGCAGATAAATCTGCATTCTCTGTTAATATGATACCATATTTTTCATTTCAAGTCAAGCTATAAATCGATTGACACATAACTACCATTAGTATAATCTGCTGATTATATTACAGAAATTAAGTTCAGCAAATATACCGTACGTATATACATTTTGACAAAACACGGAATGTAATAAATCAACTCATGCTGAGAATTCTTGCAATCACGCTGCCCTCGTAAACGATGGGATATTCCCTCAGCGAGAAGATAAGCCCGTCTGACGGCGCTGTTATCTCTTCCTCGACGGTTCCGGTGATCGGAGTTACTATCTCGCCGATGAGCGTACCCTTCTGTACCCACATGTTGTGCTCAACTTTAGGTATAAATATTCCACTTTCGCCTGAATGTATAACGTGTACCGCACCATCGCTGCTGACCATCGGATGTGAAACATTCTCTGTAGGTCCAACCCAGATTCCAAGCTTCGACATAAGGTTGAATATTCCACTGAGGAGCTGCTTGCAGTACTCCTTAGTTATTCTCTGTCCCACGCCCATCTCAATGACCAGCGTAGGCACGCCGACCTCCCGGAGCGCAGCCGCCAGTGAGCCTTCCCCGACTGCGTTTGAATCATGCACCCACACGAAATCGGTGTTGAGCATTTTAGCGTATTTGAGAAGGTGGCTGCTCTCGGCGCTGGGTATCCTGACCTGCGGTATTTCGCGGATAAAAATGTTGCTCGCGTGGATATCAACGCAGACGTCCGCGCCCTTTATATCTTCGACCAGCTTTGCCGCGATATTCTCCGCCACAGCTCCGGAGGTGCTTCCCGGAAAGACCCGGTTCATGTCCAGCCCGGACATCGGCACGGCTCTGCTGACCGATTCCATACCCAGCGGATTTATTGACGGATAGATATCCACAGTACCCTTTAAATGCGCCATATTCGCCGTTATGAGCCTTACAAGCTCATAGCACACATACTGACCCTCCAGCTCGTCGCCGTGGATACCGGTGACAACAGCGATACGCTTGCCGTCCTCGCAGCCCACGCCGGTCAGGCGGTTCTTTTTTATGGTCAGCTCCTCGTCAGCCGGAAGCCTGACCGACACCAATGATTCTATCATTTCTTCTCCCCCAGTATTTATTCTACGGATTTCAGCGATTCAACCATGCTGATTTTTCTGAGATCCCTGCGCATGATGAAATTTACTATCAGCGAAAACGCCACTGTTATCAGGAACGCCCACAGGAACGACAGTGGGTGTATATTCCTTCCGAACATCACCTCGTCGATCTCGGCAGTCTGTATAACGAATTGGCACAGGGCAACGCCTACTCCAAGGCCCAGTACGCCTCCCATTACTGACAGTATATTATTCTCCCGGAACACATAGCTTGATACCTCGTTGTCATAGAAGCCAAGCACTTTCAGCGTTGCTATCTCGCGTATACGCTCTGTTATATTGACGTTAGTCAGGTTATAGAGAACAACGAATGCCAGCGCTCCCGCTGAAATTATCAGCACGACTACCACCAGGTCCATTATCTTGAGCATATCTGCAAACTGGCTGGAAGCCCCGGAATTCACCGTAACTGTCAGAACGCCGTCAACCGCGAGCATTCTTGTGGTGAACTCGTCCTGCACGGACTGCTCCGAGGACATGCCGTTCTTAAAATACACAATGTTATAATCCGGAGCATCTCCGAATAACTCTGAGTATTTTTCCTCTGGAATATACATATAGTGGCTGGTGTAGTGCTCCGTTACAGCCCCAATCGTGACCTCACGTGTGTTGCCGTCGCTTATTCTCAGCGTTACGGTGTCGCCGTTTTTTACACCTAGCAGTTTGGTCAGCTTCTCTGTGACGATAACTCCGCCGCCTGCCTGCTCAAAGGTTATCTTTTCGCCGGTGGTGCGGCTGCGTAGGTCTATCATGTCCTCAAACTTCGCTGTATCCTCAAGAGCCGTTACATAGCACTGAACGCTCCCGCTGTCGGACGTTACGGTGTACTGCTTTATCAGCGCACGGGTGTATTCCGTTTCAGGCTGGTATTCAAGGAGCGCGTCGTAAATTCCCTGCACGTCGTCCTGATTCTCATACGCAATAAACCCGCTGTAATTATTTATGCTATTATACTGTAAGTCGACAATATCACTGATGGAATCCTTCAGACCGAACCCGGTAAGCGACAGCGCAGTACACCCAGCGATACCGATAACGGTCATGAACATTCTCCGTTTGTAGCGGAACAGATTACGCCCGGAAACCTTCCCGAAAAACGACAGCCTGTCCCATATGAATCCGATTTTTTCGAGCAGTACCCTCTTTCCCGCCTTCGGAGCCCTCGGCCGCATAAGCTCCGCCGGAGTGCCGGAAAGCGCGTTCCTGGCGCTGAAGAACACGGTCAGGGCAATTGCGGCGACCATGCTTCCCGCGGAGATAACGATATTGAACGGACTTAACTCATAGTAGAAATTGCTGATAATATACATCACGCTATATGCAAACATGATGATAAACGGGAACAGGAACATACCGATAAACGCGCCTATAAGACTTCCAGACGCGGCGGCAAGCACGGCATAGACCATATACTGCCGCATGATGACCGCATTTGAATATCCCAGGGATTTCAGCGTGCCGATCTGCATTCGCTGCTCCTCGACCATTCTCGACATGGTCGTAAGGCACACCAGCGCCGCCACCAGCAGGAAGAACACCGGGAATATCGCGGCAATCTTGTCGATACGCTCGGCATTGCTGGAATACTCCGCATAGCCGGGATTATCGTCACGGGTGAAAACATACCATTTTGCCTCGCCAGCGTCCTGGATCTCCTTCTTGCCGTCGGCTATCTTCTTTTCAGCGTCGGATATTTCCTTGTTGAATTCGTCAACGCCGTCCTGGTACTCTCTGAGACCGTCCTGATACTTCTGCTTGGCGTCCTCAAGCTCCCTGACGCCGTTTTCATAATCCGCCTTTCCGTCAAGGAATTCCTGCTCCTTTTCGGCAAGCTCGGCGGCGCCTTCGTTATACTGGCGCTCTGCGTCGTTCAGCTTGTTTCTGCCGTCGTTGAACTTGATAAGCCCTTCGGAATACTCCTGGTATCCGTCGTTGTACTGCTTAACGCCGTTCTCGTATTTCGCATAATTTTCATTGTACTGCGCCAGACCGTCGTTATACTGCTGCAACCCGCTGTCGATCTGCTCCTGCGCTGCGCTTAACTGAGCCTCGCCGTCGGTGAGCTGCTGCTCCGTTTCGGCAATTAGCTGCTCGTTTTGAGTAATCTGAGCCTCCGCTTCGTCCAGTTGAGATTTCGCTGCATCAAGCTGCGTTTTTGCCTCGTCCAACTGAGCCTTAGTTGCTTCAAGCACTGCACGCTGCGCCGCTATCTGCGGATCGTTCTCACCCATCAGCAGAGCCGCCTGCTCAAGCTGTGCGGCTCCCTGTTCATACTGCTGGAGCCCGGCTTCGTACTTTGCAAGATTCTCGTCATACTGAGCCTTCCCGCTCTCGTACTGCGCCCTGCCCTCCTCTAGCTGTTTCTTTCCCTCGGACAGCTTCTCCCAGCCGGATTCTATCTCAGCGCGTCTGCCGTTGATCTCCGCCTGACCATCTTCAAGCTGTCTCTTGCTGTCAGACAAAGTTTGCTTTGCCTCGTCGAGCTGTTTTTTGGCGTCCGAAAGCTGCGTTTTACTTTCGTCTAGCTGCTTTCTCGCGTCGTTCAGCTTCTGCTCGTTTTCTGCAAGCTCCGCCTTTCCGTCGTCTATTTCGATCCGTGCGTCTGCAAGGGTCTGCTTGGCTTCGGCTATCTGCTTTTCGCCGTCTGCGATGTCATCCGCTGCTTTTGCAAGGTCTGCTTCGCCGTCGGATATCTGCTTTGCCGCGTCGTCCAGTTCGGTTTTTGCGTCGTCGAGCTTCTGCTGACCCTCTGACCTCCCCTTTTCGAGATCCTTCTCGCCATCGGCTATTTTCTGCTGAGCTTCGCCTATAACTTCGTTGTAGCGTATCTCGCTGCGGTCTATTCCGAGTTCATCCAGCTTATCAGATATATCGTCCCTTAGCTGCTCGTACTCATCAGAATAGCTCGGCACGCCCTTCAACTGCTCTGACTGTATATATATCTCAGTGTAAACTTCCTGTGTAAAATTACTCTCGGGAATGTACGCAAACGCGTCAAGCGAACCGTCCCCTATAGTAGTACTTCCGCGCTGAGTGGAGGAAATGTACATTGGCGTATCGAACAGCCCGACAATAGTGTATTCCTTGTTTTTCAGCGGAAAATCCTCGTTATCCGAAGGGTCGGTAAGAACCAGCTTTTCACCTATACCTATCTGACCGTTCATCTTGCGGACGTTCAGAATGCACTCGTTATCCGCCTGCGGAAATCTTCCCTCAAGAATGTCTATTCTATTCAGCTTCGCGGTTTCATTCCAGGAAAAAACGCGGGTGTTGTAATCTCTGCCGTCGTAGATAAACATCAGGTCAGAGTATTTCGAACCCTGCGCCTCTGAAACTCCGTCTACCTGCTCCAGCGCTGATAAATCCCCATCGGTCAGCCCGAACGTGGACATTACACGCAGGTCGAAAAGCTCGTGCGCGTCGTAGTAATTATCCGCGGTGATCTTCATATCGCTTCCAGTAGCCCGGACTCCGCTGAAAAATCCCACGCCTATCGCGCATATCGTGAATATCGAAAAGAATCGGTTCTTGGTCCGCGCTATCTCACGAAAAATATTCTTGGTTACTGACTTCAACCTCGCACCTCCGTCACCATTCGATATCTTCAACCGGTGTGGGGTGATCATTCGTGATGATCTCCGCGACCTTGCTGTTTTTTATTCTGATTATCCTGTCAGCCATCGGAGCTATAGCGGAATTGTGCGTTACAAGTATCACGGTCATACCGTCTATCCGGCAGGTATCCTGAAGCAGCTTTAGTATCATCTTGCCGGTGTTGTAGTCGAGCGCGCCGGTTGGCTCGTCGCACAGCAGGAGCTTTGGCTTCTTGCTGAGCGCCCTCGCTATCGAAACGCGCTGCTGCTCGCCGCCGGAAAGCTGCGCCGGGAAATTTTGCAGGCGCTCTCCAAGCCCCACCTTTTTCAGTATCTCAGCCGCAGGGATGAAGTCCTTGGTTGTCTGCGCAGCAAGCTCGACGTTTTCCTTTGCGGTAAGGTTCGGCATCAGGTTATAGAACTGAAAAATGAATCCTACGTCGTATCTGCGGTAATTCGTAAGCTGTCTGCGGTTGAACCTGTCGATTCGCTCTCCGTCAACGCTTATCACGCCTTCATCGCAGGTGTCCATGCCGCCGAGCATGTTCAGCACGGTGGTCTTTCCGGAGCCGCTGGGACCTACGATTATTGCAAATTCGCCCTTCTGAATGTCAAAAGTCATTCCGTCTGCGGCATTAATGGTTATTTCGCCCATATGGTACCGCTTGTATACATTGTCGAGTGTCACAAATGCCATTATTATCTAGCTCCAATCTGTTATTGCAGGTTCAGTCGCTGCGCCCGATAAAAAGAGCAGGCAGAGAAAGCCGTCGCATACCGCGGCGATTGACCCTGCCCCCTTTTCATATCTTTATACTTTTATCCGATCTTGGACTTGCCGCCCATATAAGGTCTGAGGACCTCGGGAATATTAACAGTGCCGTCAGCGTTGAGGTTGTTCTCGAGGAACGCAATAAGCATTCTGGGAGGTGCAACAACGGTATTGTTAAGGGTATGAGCGAAATACTTCTTACCATCAGAGCCGTTTACGCGGATCTTGAGTCTGCGTGCCTGAGCGTCGCCGAGGTTAGAGCAGCTTCCTACCTCAAAATACTTCTTCTGTCTGGGAGACCATGCCTCAACATCGTAGCTCTTTACCTTGAGGTCTGCGAGGTCGCCGGAGCAGCACTCGATGGTTCTGACCGGAATATCCATGCTGCGGAACAGGTCAACGGTGTTCTGCCAAAGCTTGTCGAACCACATCTTGGAATCCTCGGGCTTGCAGACAACGATCATTTCCTGCTTCTCAAACTGGTGGATTCTATACACGCCGCGCTCTTCGATACCGTGCGCTCCCTTCTCCTTACGGAAGCAGGGAGAATAGCTGGTGAGAGTTCTAGGAAGCGTGTCCTCTTCAAGAATAGTGTCGATGAACTTACCGATCATGGAGTGCTCGGAAGTACCGATAAGGTACAGATCCTCGCCCTCGATCTTGTACATCATTGCGTCCATCTCAGCAAAGCTCATAACGCCGGTAACAACGTTGGATCTTATCATATACGGAGGAATGCAGTAAGTAAATCCGCGGTCAATCATGAAGTCTCTTGCATAAGCCAGAACCGCAGAGTGAAGTCTTGCGATATCGCCCATCAGATAATAGAAGCCGTTGCCTGCAACGCGTCTTGCGCTGTCGAGGTCGATACCATTCAGGCGCTCCATTATCTCGCTGTGATACGGGATCTCAAAATCCGGAACTACCGGCTCGCCGTAGCGGGTTATTTCAACGTTCTCGCTGTCGTCCTTGCCTATCGGAACAGAAGGATCAATGATGTTCGGAATGGTCATCATGATCTTCTTTACCTTCTCGGAAAGCTCCTCTTCCTGCTTCTCAAGCGCTGCCAGCTCATCGGAGAACTCCTTTACCTGAGCCTTTGCCTTCTCAGCCTCGTCCTTCTGACCCTTAGCCATGAAACCGCCGATCTCCTTGGAAATGCGGTTTCTGTCGGCTCTGAGGGAGTCGCCGCGCTGCTGAGCCTTGCGGAGCTGTGCGTCCAGCTCGATAACCTCATCAACCAGCGGAAGCTTGCTGTCCTGGAACTTCTTCTTGATGTTCTCCTTAACAGCGTCGGGGTTCTCTCTTAAAAACTTAATGTCTATCATTGTGATTGCCTTTCTTTTTTTATCAGGCTTTGCCTGTAATTGATTTTACTTGACTGCCATCAGCCTGAGTATTCCTTCAAGCTGGTCTTTGTCCTCAAATGCTATCTGGAGCGTATTGGTCTTTTTGCCCTCGCAGATTTTAACCTTAGTGCCAAGAGCCTCTGTCAGGCTCATTTCAACTTCGGTGTAATATGCCATGCGCGGCTTTATCATCGTCTGTTCTTCTTCGGATTTTGCCTCGCGCTTTGCGATAGCCTCGATGCTTCTTACGCTGAGTTCTCCGTCAGCAGCTCTGACTGCAATCTCGGTCATCAGCGCAGGATCCTTTATCATCTTGAGCGCCTTGCAGTGCCCGGCTGATAGCTTTCCATCGGCAAGCAGGTCTCGCACGCCGACCGGAAGAGTCAGCAGACCAAGACTGTTGGCAATGGAGGAACGAGCCTTTCCCAGCGCCTTTGAAAGCTGATCCTGGGTCATATTATATTTTTCGATGAGTTCCTTGTAACCCTGAGCTTCCTCAATGGGATTAAGGTTTTCACGCTGGAGGTTCTCAATAAGAGCCACCTGCATGACCTGCTCGTCCGATAAATCGTCGCGGACCACAACCGGAACTTCCGCAAGCCCTGCTATTTTAGCTGCTCTCCAGCGTCTTTCACCGGCAACAATCTGATAGTTGCCGGTAGACAGCGGGCGCACAAGCAGCGGCTGAAGCACTCCATTGACCCTGATAGATTCCGCCAGCTGCTCCATCGCTTCCTTATCGAAAACCTTTCTGGGCTGTCCCTTGTTCGGCTCGATTTCGGAAAGTCTTAGAGTTCTCAGTCCCTCGGATTCCTCCATATTGTTGTCGTCGAACAGGCTGTTGAAATCACCGCCTATACGTTTATTGCTCATTCTTCTTCTCCATTTCGCGGCACTTCTCCAGTACTTCCTTTGCAAGGCGCTTGTACGCGTCTGCACCCTTGGAGTTCTTGTCGTAGAAAATGATTGGTTCGCCGTGGCTCTGCGCCTCGGTTATTCTTACATTACGCGGTATCTCGGTCTTGAAAATAACGTCAGATGGGAATGTTCTCTTGATATCTCTCATAATCTCATTGCTTGCAAGCAGTCTCTTATCAAGCATAGTGAACACGATTCCCATAAGCTGAAGTTCCTTATTAGCTGAACGCTTTACCTTTTTCACCGTCTGCATAAGCTGTGCCAGACCCTCCAGCGCGAACGGCTCGCACACCATCGGAACAATTATTCTGTCGCATGCAATCATTGCGTTAATTGCAAGGATTCCAAGCGACGGCAGGCAGTCAACTATCACGATATCGTAGTTGTCCTTTACCTGTAGAATTATCTTGCGCAGCTGATGGTTTCGCTGTTCCACATCGGCAAGCTGGAGTTCCGCTTCGCAAAGCTGATTTGTTGCAGGTATAATGTCAACGTTCTTGTATCTTGTCTTGATTATAGCTTCCTGTGGTCTCGCATTGCCCATGATTATATCATATGTAGATATATCCAGTGTTTTTTTCTTTATTCCGAATCCCGTTGTTGAATTTCCCTGCGGATCAAAATCTATCAGCAGTATCTTTTTTCCGAGCGTTCCCAGACCTGCGGCAATATTTATTGATGTTGTAGTTTTTCCTACGCCGCCCTTCTGATTTACAACGCCTATAACAACGCTCATTAGGTTTCCCCCTTCATTTATTACTTCCTTTCTATTATAGCATACTCCACGCGAAAAATAAAGCCCTTTTTGTAAAAAATGTTCCACGTGGAACACTTTTTCGACACTTTCTCGAAATGTTCCACGTGGAACATTGTAAAACGCTGTCGAACTTTGTTCCACGTGGAACATTCTGTCGAATTATGAATCAAACCTCCGCTGCAGAATGAATCTTTATCGTGTATTCGTAATACTCGCCGACTCTGTTTGTGACAGTTTCGCAGTCGATATTAGCCTCTTTCATTGTCTTGACTATTTTGTTAATGCTGTTTATGTAGAGTCTTGGAACCGGAAACAGTATCTTTCTGGGCGTCTGAGGTTTTTTCTTTTGAACCTCTGAAGTTTTATCAGACAGCATAGTTTCAATCAGCTTCTCGGACTGCTCAATATTTAACCTGTCCATTATGATTTGTCCAAGCGCTCTCACACGCATTTTAGGATCATCGAGCCTTATCAGTGCGCGCGCCTGACGTTCCGAAATATTACCCTTTATAAGCAGATTACGCTCTGCGTCGGTGAATTTAAGAAGCCGCAGCTTATTTGCGATAGTCGACTGAGCTTTCCCGAGCCGCGAAGCCGCCTCTTCCTGAGTAAGGCCGTAATAGCTTATAAGTTTCTCAATTGCGACCGCCTCCTCAAAATAACTGAGGTCTCTACGCTGGATATTTTCAATGAGCGCCAGAACAGCGGATTTCTCATCATCCACATCAATAATAATGCATGGAACGCTTTCAAGTCCGCACAGTTTAGCCGCCCGGAGCCTGCGCTCACCGCTGACAATCTCGTAATTCACGCCGCACTTGCGTACATTGATGGGCTGGAGGATTCCATTCTCTCTGATCGAATCGGCAAGAGAACTTAACTCCTCGTCAGAAAACGTAACCCTTGGCTGAGACCTGTTCGGAATGATCAGCGAAGTTTCAATCAGAACAACACGCTGAACCTGCTTTTCCTTATTTTTAAATAATCCAGTCATAATATTACCTCCCGAATTTTATTACCTTGATTATAACACAAGCAGGAAATAATATCCACAATAAAAAATCGCATTTCCGCTTAAATTTCGCGGAAATGCGATACAAAATCACATTTTACAATGGCTTTTTCGCAATATTGCCCGAGTTTCTGGGGTATTTTGTCGGCGTCTGCGATATTTTCTTTATTACAGCAAGGCGCCTTGCGTCACCGTTTGGTATTGCGTAGTCTTTTACCGTCTCTATCTCTCCGCCAAGCTTCGCTATCGCCCCGGAAGCCGCCGAAATATCCTCATTTATGGATTTCAAAGCGATGAACTTACCGCCGACCTTCACAAATGGAATGCAGTATTCCGAAAGCACTGGCATTGCAGCGACAGCACGGGCAGTAGCGAAGTCGAAGCACTCGCGCTTTTTTCTTCCGAGTTCCTCGCTGCGCGCGTGGATAATTTCAGACTTAACGCCGATTAGTTCGCACGCTTTCTCAAGATAAACGCAGCGCTTATTCAGACTGTCGCACAGAGTTCCCTTCAGATCCGGTCGGCATATCAGAAGTGGAATTGCCGGGAATCCAGCACCGGATCCCACGTCGATAAAAGAGCTTCCCTGCGGGATGTCCACCATTGTAAACGGGAGCACGCTGTCAACAAAATGCTTCACTACTACCTCTGAAAATTCGGTGATGGAGGTAAGATTAACATTTTCGTTATACTCGACCATGAAGTCGCACAGCCTGACGAACTTATCAGCCTGATTTTCGTCGATAGTAATATCAGCCTTCCGGAATTCCGAAATAACGAATTCAATACGTTCTGCTTTATTCATTGTTGTCACCTCTGCTTCCATGTTCTTTTGATGCCAGCCAGACCAGCAGCACCGATACATCAGCCGGATTTACGCCGGATATACGCCCTGCCTGACCAACGTTAAGCGGTTTGAACTTGTTCAGCTTCTCCTGAGCTTCAAGCCGCAATCCCTTTATAGTTTTATAGTCAATATTCTCTGGAAGTGATTTGCTCTCAAGCTTTCTCATTTTATCTATCTGTTCCTGTTGAACTCTGATATAGCCAGAGTATTTTATCTCAACTTCCAGCTTGTTCACAAGCGAATATTTCAGCTTAGGTCTGCCGGGGTCGAATTCAGCAAGATCCTCATACCCAAGCTGGGGGCGTTTCAGCAGTTCTATCATTCGAACCCCCGTGGTTATCGGAGAAGTTCCCTTTCTTACAAGCATTTCATTGACTTCTTCAGTAGGGTGAACAACGACCGACTTAATACGCAGCAGCTCCTCCTCGCATATTCTCTTTTCGTCAAGGAACTTCGAATATCTCTCCTCAGAGACAAGCCCGACCTTGTGACCGATAGGCACCATGCGGTCAGCGGCATTGTCCTGTCTGAGAATCAGGCGGTACTCGCTGCGGGAGGTCATCATGCGGTAAGGTTCGGAGCAGCCCTTTGTAACCAGGTCGTCGACCAGCGTACCAATGTAGCTGGTGGCGCGGTCAAGTATCATCGGCTCTCTGCCCTGGATTTTCAAAGCCGCGTTTATTCCCGCAACGATTCCCTGAGCCGCCGCCTCCTCGTACCCGCTTGTGCAGTTAAACTGACCCGCGCCGTACAACCCTGATATCCGCTTGAATTCCAAAGTAGGAAGAAGCTCCAGAGGGTCGCAGCAGTCATATTCTATCGCGTATGCCGGGCGCATGATTTCCACATGTTCAAGCCCCTTTATCGTCCGCAGGAATTTAACCTGGACGTCCTCGGGCAGCGAGGAGGACATGCCCTGCAAGTAGTATTCATCAGTATCAAGCCCCATCGGCTCAACGAATAGCTGATGGCGTTCCTTATCCTTGAACCTTACGATTTTATCCTCAATACTTGGGCAGTAACGCGGGCCAATGCCCTCGATTCGCCCGGAATACAGCGGAGAACGATGCAGATTCTCAAGTATCACCTTGTGAGTTTCCGCATTCGTGTAGGTCACGTAGCAGTCAACGACGTTGTGGAGTTCCTGCTCATTATCGAAAGCAAACGGCATTATCTGTTCATCACCGCTCTGCTTCTCCATGACTGAAAAATCAATTGAGCGCTTATGAACGCGCGCTGGAGTTCCAGTCTTGAACCGCCTCATTGAAACGCCGAGATCCTTCAGGCACCCGGTAAGCCCGCTTGATGGCAGAAGATTATCAGGGCCCGAACTATAGTTGAGTTCGCCTATGTGTATCTTGCCATTAAGATATGTTCCAGTTGTGATGATTGCAGCCTTTACCGGGTGAATCGCTCCGAGCTTAGTACGGACAGCGGTCACTCTCCCATTCTCAACATCTACCGCAGTTACCTCAGCCTGCTTAATATAAAGATTCGGTGTGTTTTCCAGCGTGTGTTTCATATAAGTGTGATACTTAACACGGTCGCTCTGCACCCTGAGACTATGGACTGCCGGTCCTTTTCCGCGGTTCAGTATCCTGGACTGTATAAAGGTCGCGTCCGCCGCCTTTCCCATTTCGCCGCCTAGGGAGTCAATCTCGCATACGATCTGCCCTTTAGCGGAGCCTCCGATACAGGGATTACAAGGCATATTAGCAATGCAGTCCAGTGACAGCGTGAATATTGCGGTTTTCAATCCCAGACGTGCCGCGGCAAGAGCCGCCTCGCACCCCGCGTGACCTGCACCGATAACGGCTACATCGTATTCTTCAAGCGTATATCCGGATTCCAATAAACATCTTCCTTTCGCTTACTTACAATTCGACATAATGTTCCACGTGGAACAATCGAAAAATTCCTATATTCACAAAATTCGCCCGAACCAAAATCCGGGCGAACTATTCAGTTGTAGTTAATTACTCCTCAGTGCCTTCGTCAGACCTAACATCTGAATACTCAGCGTTGTCTTCTACATTATCGTCATCGGGAGCAGTATCCGACTCGATCACCTCGGAAGCGTCCTCGTTGAGTGAAGCCTGTATTTCCTCATCGGAAACATTCTCAATCTCCTCAGTGCTTTCGGAATCGTCGTGCTGTGTTCTCGTAAATGAAGCTACTCTGCTTTCCTCGCCAAGTCTCATTACACGAACACCTGTAGCCGATCTTCCCATTACACGCATATCGTTTGCACGGAATCTGATGATTATGCCGTCAGTGCTGATAAGGATAACGTCATCGTCAGGACCAAGCGTGCGGATCCCGCAGACATATCCCTTTTCATCGCCGACCTTGTAGTTTTTCAGACCCAGACCGCCGCGTCTCTGTAAGCGATAGCTGTCAACCGCACAGCGGCGTCCCATACCCTTGTCAGTAACAGTAAGAATGGTCGCGGTAGGATCAAATACCTTCGTAGCGCCGACAACATAGTCCTCGTCGCGAAGTTTGATAGCCTTTACGCCACGTGCCTGTCTGCTCATCGGGCGGCAGTCATTCTCATCAAAGCAGATTGCGGCGCCGTTTCTGGTGGCGGTCAGTATCTTGCAGTCGCCCTCGGTAAGGAACGCGGACGCGATCTCATCGCCCTCTGCCAGAGTTACAGCGCGCAGACCCTTCTTGCGTACATTTCTGTACTCGGACAGGTTGGTGCGCTTTACGATGCCGTTCTTGGTAACGCAGATGAAGTACTTGTTGTCTGCGAAATCATGCGTTGTCATCATCGCGGCAACTCTCTCGCCCTCGTTGAGCTGAAGAAGATTCACAATGTTCATACCACGTGACTGCTTGCTTCCCTCGGGAATCTCGTAGCATTTCAGGCGATACATGTTGCCCTGATTCGTGATGAACAGTATATTTTCATGACTGGACGAAATGAACATGTTCTCAACGAAGTCCTCGTCCCGCTGCTTCATGCCGGAAACGCCCTTGCCGCCGCGCTTCTGGATATTGTAAAGTTCCACGGGCTGGCGCTTGATGTAACCTATATTTGTGTAGGTAACAACGCAGTCCTCCTCTGGGATAAGGTCCTCAATATCGACCTCGCCGCTGACCGGTTCGATCTTTGTGCGCCGTGCGTCGTTGTACTTCTTCTTGATAACGGAGAGTTCGTCGCCGATAACGTGCAGCAGCTTATTGTGATCTGCAAGTATCTCTCGCATTTCCTTAATGAGTGCGCGCTTTTCCTGGAGCTCATCAATCACCTTGGACTTCTCCATGCCGGTGAGAGCGCCGAGCCTCATCTGAACGATAGCGTCCGCCTGAGCCTCAGACAGCGAGTAGGTGCCCTTATCAAAGAATCCGGTATAGGATACGTCGATATCCTTAAAGCGCTCAATAAGGCGCTCCTTGCCTTCCTGAATATTCTTGCTGGAACGGAGTATCGCGATGACCTCGTCAATGAAGTCGAGGGCAATAATGAAACCCTCGAGGATATGTTCCCTTTCCAGAGCCTTTTCAAGATCATACTTAGTACGTCGTGTGATAACGTCAACCTGGAAATCAAGGTAATACTCAAGGCACTCTTTCAGAGTAAGTATCTTAGGCTGACCGTTAACCAGAGCTAGCATGATAACGCCGACGGTATCCTGAAGCTGAGTATAGGAGTACAGCTTATTGAGCACTACGTTTGCGTTAGCGTCGCGCTTGAGCTCAATAACGACACGCATACCGTTGCGGTCGGATTCATCGCGGACAACGCTTATGCCCTCAATACGCTTGTCGCGTACAAGGTCGCCTATGCTCATCAGCAGACGAGCCTTGTTTACCATGTAGGGTATCTCGTCTATGATAATGCGAGTCTGATTGTTCTCCTCGACGATGTTAGCACGGCCGCGCAGGATTATCTTGCCGCGTCCGGTATAGTAAGCGGAGCGTATTCCGCTGTAGCCCATGATGATACCGCCGGTCGGGAAATCAGGACCCTGTATCTGGGTCATGAGCTCCTCAATGGATACCTCGGGATTGTCGATCATCAGCATGAGCGCGTCAATGACCTCACCGAGGTTGTGCGGCGGGATATTCGTAGCCATACCAACCGCGATACCGTTACTGCCGTTTACGAGCAGGTTCGGGAAACGTGACGGAAGCACTACAGGCTCCTGGAGCTTATCATCGTAGTTCGTTGTAAAGTCAACGACCTTCTTGCCGATATCCTGGACCATCTCGTTTGAAATCTTCGCAAGTCTCGCCTCAGTATAACGGTAAGCCGCAGCGGGGTCGCCGTCGACGGAACCAAAGTTTCCGTGACCGTCGATAAGAGGATATCTCAGGGAGAAATCCTGCGCAAGCCGCACCAGCGCGTCATAAACGGAAGCGTCGCCGTGGGGGTGATACTTACCAAGAACCTCGCCGACGGTGTAAGCGCACTTTCTGAAGGGTTTATCCGCGGTGTTTCCGGCGTCGTTCATCGTATAGATGATACGGCGGTGAACCGGCTTCAGACCATCTCTGACGTCAGGCAGCGCTCTGGCGGTGATAACCGACATTGAGTACTGTATGAATGATGTTTTCATCGTCTGCTCAAGGTCTACATTTATTAGCTTTTCCGAGCTGAAATCAATATCCATTTTACCTCCAAATTAATTTTCCGACTGACCCGAAAGCTTTTCAGTCAGAAAATCCCTGACCTTGTCCTCCTGCTCCACGGAAAGGCATCTTTTCGGGAAGCAGTATATCTGCTGTCTATTGAACACCAGCAGAAGGGACTCGTCATTTTCTATGAACTCGAGCAGGTCGTCACCTATCACAAATGTCGTTTTAAGCGGTGAAATAGCCTCGTCGTCCGCCTGCTCGTCAATTTTAACGCGTACCTCGTTTGCCTTGGGCTTGATAACGGTATCTATTTCGATTTTATCGTTATAGAACGCCGCAGTATATTCCTCGGGATTCATGTCACGAAGTGCGTCGATAGTTCTTCTCCTTGCTCTTGACCTGTCAGTGATGCTGTATATCAGACCGACTGCACAGAAAAGCAGCGCGGCATACGCAAAAACCGAAGTCGGGTTTATAACGATAGAAACAATCACCGCCGCAGTTATAAGCGAATAAGCAGCGATAGAAAAAATCCCGCGTTTGCTCTTGAACCGCGCCTGAAACGACCTCATTGCGCCGTCAATTTCCTCAAGCGTATTGTCGTAGCTGAACTGAACGACAGGCTCAGCGGAGGAAGGTACGTTTCCAGCCGCATTTTCAGCGCCGGAATTTTCCCCAGCCAGACCGCCGAGATCCGGAATTAGTCCGTTAGAAATACAGATCACTCCCTTTGAAATTATACAGATGGTATAATTTTAATAATAGCCACATCAGAAATCAAGATTCTGCACCAGAGTTGCATTCTGCTCGATAAATTCACGTCTTGGCTCTACCTTGTCGCCCATGAGAATAGTCATTATCTCGTCAGCCTTTGCCGCGTCCTCAACGGTAACGCGCACCATGGTACGCGTCTCGGGGTTCATAGTGGTCTCCCAGAGCTGCTCAGGGTCCATCTCACCAAGACCTTTGTAGCGCTGTACATCGACCTTAGCGCCGCTTTCGCCGGAAAGTTCCTTGATGTAGATGTCGCGCTCCTCATCAGAGAACGCGTATTTAACGTTCTTTCCGCGCGCCACCTTGAAAAGCGGAGGCTGAGCAATATAAACATGCCCCTGCTCGATAAGCGGCCTCATGAAGCGGAAGAAGAACGTCAGCATTAGCGTTGAAATATGAGCGCCGTCGACATCGGCATCTGCCATGATGATAACTCGTCCGTATCTGAGCTTTGTTATGTCGAAATCCTCCGCAATACCGGTGCCAAGAGCCTTAACAACCGGTGAGAGCTTATCGTTGTTGTAGACCTTATCAGCACGCGCCTTTTCAACGTTGAGCATCTTGCCCCAAAGAGCCAGGATAGCCTGAAACCGCCTGTCGCGTCCGCTCTTTGCAGAACCGCCCGCAGAATCTCCCTCTACGATGTAAATTTCAGTAAAGGTAGGATCCTTCTCTGAGCAGTCGGCAAGCTTGCCGGGAAGCCCATTACTGTCCATTACAGACTTACGCTTTGCTTCCATAGCCTTCTTTGCGGCGTCGCGGGCCGCCTGGGAGTTCATCGCCTTGTTCATGATGATCATGGCGGTGTCGGGGTGCTCCTCAAAATAATATGTGAGCTGCTCAACTGCAATCTTGTAAACCACCGGCTGAACCTCAGGATTTCCGAGCTTGCTCTTGGTCTGACCCTCGAACTCGCATTCCGGCAGCTTAACGGAGATTATCGCATTTATCGCCTCGCGGATAGCCTCGCCGCTGTATCCCGTAAAAGGCTTTTCTTCCTCGCCCTTCTTGGCAGACTTTTTCTTTGGCTTGTTCTTCTCCTGGGCTTCCTTGTAAGCCTTGGCGTAGTCGTTTACGACCTTGCTCAGAGCCTTCTTGAATCCGATCTCGTGAGTACCGCCCTCGCCGGTGTGAATATCGTTCGCAAAGGAGCGGAAAACCTCGCTGTTGAAATCGGTGGTATACTGGAACGCGATTTCAACGTCTATTCCATTCATGTTTCCGGAAAGATAGATAACGTCCGGATGGAGAACATCGGCGCCGCGCTTCTTATTGAGCCATTCGATGTAGCTGCGGATACCGCCTTCGTACATCATTTCCTCGTAAACGGGGTTCTCAGGGTCGCGGGTATCTGAAAGCGTGATCTTAAGACCGCCGTTAAGGAACGCCTTCTCGCGGAGTCTTTCCTGAAGCGTGGCGTAATTGAAGACAGTTGTGTGGAAAATCTCGCCGTCGGGCTTGAATGTAACCGTTGTACCGGTGTGGTCAGTGGTTCCGATGACCTTTATAGGCTCGCTGTATTCACCGCGCTCAAACCGCTGAAAATGAATATTCTTGCCGTCGTGTATCTCGACCTCGAGCCACTCGGAAAGCGCATTTACAACGGAAGCGCCAACGCCGTGCAGACCGCCGGCCACCTTATATCCGCCGCCGCCGAACTTACCGCCGGCATGCAGCACTGTAAATACGACAGTGGCCGCAGAGATACCCTCGGCATGGTTTATTGCGGTAGGGATGCCGCGTCCGTTATCTACAACGCGGATAACGTTATCCGGGAGTATAGATACGTTGATCTCGGTGCAGTAACCTGCGAGAGCTTCGTCAATAGAGTTATCAACGATCTCATAAACCAGATGATGCAGACCGCCCTCGCCAGAGGAGCCGACGTACATGCCCGGGCGCTTTCGTACAGCCTCAAGACCCTTCAGGATCTGTATGTCGTCAGCGCCGTAACTCATATCCTGAGTCATTTCATTTTCAGCCATTAAACCTTAACCTCCATAAAATACCGGCTCACCGGTACAGACCGCAGGGCATGCAAGCCCCACATATTGCAAAACGCATATATTATATATAGTATACCACAAAAGCGGCAAAATTGCAAGCATTTCCGGCGGTTAAAAGGCAAAATTTTATTTTCGAAAGCATTTTTTGAAGTTCATTTTAGGTGAATTTCTTACACTTAGCGAATTAAGCCAGCACAGCATTACTCAGAGTATAAAAAAACTAAAAAAAAATGCACTTACCCCCTTGCAATTTAAGAAATAGTATGTTATAATAAAATATATTATTATGGTCGTTCAGTATAAGTAATTATAATGTGAACGCTCAATAAGACAATAAATCGAGAATGTGTGCAGAAATGCGCTGTTCCGATCGAATAGCTATGGAGGTGAAAATAAATGCCGAATATCAAGTCTGCAAAGAAGAGAGTTCTCATCGCCAAGGAGAGAACTGAGGCTAACAAGGCTTCCAAGACTGCACTTAAGACAGTTATCAAGAAGGCTCGTGCCGAGGGTGCTGACGCTGCTGTGATCAAGACCGCAGTTGTAAGCGTAGACAAGGCTGCAGGTAAGGGTCTTATCCACAAGAATAAGGCTGCTCGTCTGAAGTCCCAGCTTGCAAAGAAAGCAAACGCTACTGCATAATTTCTTGAAGAAAGCAAACATACACCCGCAGGCTGACAGCATGCGGGTGATTGTTTTATAGAAGAAAAAAACGGGTAAAATCGACATAAAACGCATAAGAGGGGGTAATTATAATGACCGGCCAAAACATAGAAATGACGGATCCCGCAGCGATAAACAAGCTGCTGAAGGAAGCAAAGGTATGCCGCATCGCGCTGATGAACGGCGAGTATCCCTACATAATACCGATGTGCTTCGGCTACAAGCTCGAGGGAAATCACCTGGAACTGTTCTTTCACACATCTCCTAAGGGTCAGAAGATAGACCTGATAAAAAAGAACAACATAGCTGGATTTGAGATAGATCATCTCACCGATGTTGTAAAGGACGAAAACGACTGCGGAGTAACAGCGATGTACGAGTGCGTAACCGGAACCGGCTCAATTGAGATCGTAAACGGAATCGAAAAGCTCACCGGGCTGACGTCCATCATCAGCAAATACGACGAGGAAAAAACCGAGCACAAGTTCAGCGAGCAGGCTTTAAACAGCATGGTCGTGCTGAAGCTCACGGCAGAAACTTACTGCTGTCGCACGCACAGCGTCGCTGAAGAAAAGATAGACCTTCCGGACTGATAACGCCTATAACGCAAAAAGGCGCTGTAAAATAACTCAACACCCAAGCCCGAGCAACCATCCTATGGAAGCTCGGGCTTGCTGATACTGCAAAAAAGAAGAATGAACCGAAAAAAGCGTATAACAAACAAGCCGACAGGGAAATGCCATGCACAAAATGTAATAAATATTGAATCAGGCAGCAGACCTGA